>Ga0326511_10000028_pt1 | contig 109015 bp, 150 predicted proteins | sample 0_2496_0518_D_FD_203701 | JGI IMG/M metagenome (GOLD analysis project Ga0326511, IMG submission 203701) | Bovine rumen microbial communities from UC Davis, California, United States - 0_2496_0518 | ecosystem: Host-associated > Mammals > Digestive system > Stomach > Rumen | place: USA...
GAAAGCATAGATATACATATGATATATCTTATGTGCCGGACTATGACGAGGATCGCTGACGGCATCGTGAAAGCATAGATATACATATGATATATCTTATGTGCCGGACTATGACGAGGATCGCTGACGGCATCGTGAAAGCATAGATATACATATGATATATCTTATGTGCCGGACTATGACGAGGATCGCTGACGGCATCGTGAAAGCATAGATATACATATGATATATCTTATGTGCCGGACTATGACGAGGATCGCTGAGTGTCGGAAGATAGCATCGAGGTATATATATATATATATATATAAGAGTTATATATAAAGTTGTCAAGCCTGTAAAGATATATATAGTAATATAGTAATAATGTATCAATAGATGATTGATTGATAGCATCGGACTATATTATATTAATAACCTGATGCACAATGTAATTATTATTGTAATATAGATATATAGTTAGTATCAGATCACAAATATTATTATAACGTTGTTATATAGCCCCGTAATGTTATTATATGGGTATGTGATAATTATAATAGTTGTATATACCTACATTATATATAATGCCTGTATAGTTTGATATGTGCGTTATATGTGGCGTTGTATTGATATTATTGATTGATATGTATTATGTATGTTATGCAGATTGATATAATAATATATATTTGTGTGTATTTGGCTATGTATCAATGATTGATAGTGTTTTGATTATTTGTTGATGTATAATTATATTGTTTTATGCAAAATATTTGTATATTATATATTTATGTGAATAACTATATATGTAAATATTGGCTTATATAAAGGGGTTTAAAGGTGTTTTGTTAGTGTATGATTTTTAAAAATTTATGCAAAATAAATGTATAATATTTATAGTATAACGAACACCTATAACGAAAAGTAATAAATATTACTTTGATATTACTATTATTAATATATATCAGTATCAATATATATATATATCAATAGTATTATATATTATATCACTATTAGTACATATTTATTATATTTTACCATTCTTTCAACTTCTGTATGCCTTGTATTTATCGGCTTTTCGCCTTGATCGTGTAAAATATACCCTTGAAAATATACATTTTTAGAGGTATTTTTTATTTTATTTTATCTGATATATAGGGGGTTAGTTTACATCTTAGATCCGGTCTTGATCTCCGCAGAACCCCTTATCTGTTCCGTTCTCACATCCCACTAAAAATCCAAATCCCCTTCGTAACTCACTTCGACAAAACCCTTAATTCTCCTACTGTAACTTCATTTTTTCAATAACTAAATTCTAACTTATTCAACTCAAATTTTTATTCAAACCTACCAATAAATCAGTATTTCAACGAAAAATATATTTTCAACCCTAAAAAATATTAAAATCTCAATATTGATAATCTTTTTTAAAGGCTTTGTATTTCCGATAAAGCCTTATTTTTATGCTTATAATTTTACACTTTACACTCAAAATACCGAAGTTGATATTTTTGTGGTTTATTTGCTATAAAATTTTCTTTCTGATTACCCTTTAAACTAAAATAAATTTTAATAAGCAGACAATACATAGCATTGAACACAGAGTATCACACTTATGTGATACGACATAGCTGTCTGCAAGACTAAAGTTTTACTCTCTTTGAAATTTTATAAAGAATATATTTATATATTTATTTTCAGATAATACTTGCTTTCAGTGTATGGGGAGATATTTACAAAAAATTACACTTATGTTCCCTTATATTTAATCTTAAAGGAATATAGTCTGCAATACCGTTATTTAAGCACATCTCATATTAAAAAAAACGCCTTTTTGAGTTGAAAAAGGCATTATTTTTTTCGTAAAGGTTAAAGATTTGAGCATTAAAGCATTTGTGAAGCTGCAAATTCTTGCAAATATTTTCAACAAAATAATTAAACAGAGAATAAATAAATGTATCAGTAAAAAGTTTTGCTACAAAATAAAGGAGGAACGTTATGCAAAATAAAAAAATCACTGTTATTGACTCTGTAATGGGTTCAGGTAAGACAAGTTGGGCTATCCGTTACATAAATGATAACCCAAAAACAAATTTCATTTATGTAGCACCGTATCTTGCGGAAGTAGATAGAATTATGAATAGTTGTCCTAACAGATTCAAAGCACCACATCACAACGGTATTGGCAAGCTAAAAAGTTTTCAGTATTTATTGTCTCTTAATGCAGATATATGTTGTACTCATGCTTTATTTACTTTATTTGATGAAGAAACCAGAAATTTAATCAGAGAAAAAAAATACACTATCATTATTGATGAGGTTCCTATGATTATGACCGAGTATGGCAATATGTGTGACGAAGAGAGAAAAGAAAAACTCACTAAAGACGATTTGTCTATGATGTTTAGGAGTGGTTGTCTTATAAAAAATGAAGATGACGACTTCTTGCGTTGGAATCCTAAAGACGTAAAGATGAAAATTTCTTGGTACAGGGTAAAGAAATATGCGGAAGCAGGATGTTTATTATATCTTGATAATTCATTCTTAGCTTGGCAATATAATCCTGAAAATTTCAGAGTATTTGACAACATCTTTATTTTGACATATTTATTTGACGGTAGTTTAGCTAAACACTATTTTGATGTTTACGGGTTAAAATACGAGAAAAAATCTGTTCAATGTTTATACGGCAAATATAACCTTTGTGAGTTTATGTCTTGTGACGGAGCTGTTTTTAAAGAGTTGGTAAATATCTATGAAGGAAAGATGAATTATAACACTGTTCCTAACAGCAAAGATAAAAGAGTTTTAAGAAGTCACCTATCAAAAACTTGGTTTGGGTACTCAAAGAATAAAGAATATATAGCGCAGTTAAGAAGAAATTTGTGTAATTATTTTCAGAATAATGAAAACCGTAAAGAAAGAAATAAAATGTGGACTGCTTTTAAAGACGGGAAGAAAGGGAATAAACAACTCAATGACAAAGGCTATACCTACGCTTTTATCCCTTGTAATTGTAGAGCTACAAACGACTTTTCTGATAGAAGCAAACTTGCTTATTGTGTAAACCGATTTTTACACCCTACAATTAAGCATTTCTTCACAAGTAAAGGTATTTCTGTTGACGAGGACGCTTTTGCTTTGTCGGAATTTGTACAGTGGATATGGAGAAGCCGCATCAGAAACGGTCAGCCGATAGAAATTTATATACCTTCAAAGCGTATGCGTAACTTATTAAAGGAATGGTTGGGTTTATCAATTGAGGAATAAGTATAAAATTTACGATATGAAAATTTTTAGAGAATAAATATTTAAAGGTATTAGTAAGCAATTACGGAGGTAAAAAAATATGTCAAGACAAAAAACTCTTTTAAAGGCAAATTTAGAGGCGAATATTGATTTTCAATTATTGAAATACTTAAAAAAAGTACATGAGCATATTAAAGACGACATAGAAGAAGATCATACACTTTGGGATTTTCTCATTGGTCAAATAATTAGGGCTGGATTACCCAATAATCTATATGATGAGTATGGAAATCCTTATATTCCCGTTTTTGAATTATATGAGTTACCGATAAAGAGAGCAGAAGCACTACGAAAGCGACAGAAATACGAAGAAAAATTAGAAAAGAAATTTCGCAGGAACAGGTATATGGAAGTTTTTACGGACGAAGAAAACAAGGAGGACACTTAAAATAAATGAGTTATAAAAATGATTATAATGATTACAGAAATTACGGTTCTGACTCAACAAAATATGTGAGAATAATATCATCAGATTTTAATGCCCCATTATCAATGGTAGATACAGCCAAGAGGATAATCTCTGACGAATGGTTTGATAGAAATTGCCGCAGACTTGCGGAGATAAACCATAGAAAACAGGAGGTAACATAATATGCAAAAATTAAGATATGACAAAATAGCTGAAGAAATTATCGCAGTAAACTTACAAAATGGATATACGGTGATCGCTATGAGAAATTATAGTCATCATAAAGACCGATACAATGTTAAGCTGTATATTAAAGATAATACCGTTGATAATCTTGACTTAATGGAAAAGTTTGAGAAAGTCAAAGTAAAAACTAATGGAACAGACGGTTTGACAAGCCACGATGACAGAATTGTAAATGCGGAAATAACGAAATTGATTTCGGAATTATATCGTAGCGGCAAGTTTGATTATTATATTAATCGCTATAAATACCAAATGAAGTGTTTTGATTATGGAAATGAACACTTTGAGAAGAAAGGATCGTGATAAATTGTTAGATAAGCAATATCATCTGTATTCTGTTGATACTGGACATTTCTACAGTGGTAAGGAAAGATATTTACACAATATGAATTGTAAATATCGTCAGGAGCGAAACTTTATTAAGAATAAAGCGGAGATTTATAGCAAACAGCTTATTCAAGATGGGTTAATTGACGAAAAAACTGCCCAGAAATTGTCAAGGATGAATCTCAAAAAATTACATGAGTATAAAGAAAACAACACTCCTTCGGCACAGGTATCAATATTGATTGATTTGTATGAGTTGATAATTCATAAGCGTGAAAAAGCCAAAGAATCCAAAGATAAACTTTTGAGACTTTTGGGGAATAAGGTTCAACATAATATTAACACCAACGGCACCGATCATATCCGTAATCTTGACGATACCATTCTTAACGATAACAATGTAGTCTCAATGTTTGATAGTTTTTTGAGCCGTACCCTCAAGATTGAAGAGGACGAGCTTACCGATAATCTTATCATTGTACAAATATATTACTTTGATGTTTTTAAAGATATAAGTTTCTTTGGGTTTACATACAAAGGTGAAAAATACAGATACTTCACTTCTTCTGCGGGGCAGATACGCAAGAAAAAAACTGTGTTTATCAAAGAGTCGGTATGGCAGAAATATGAAAAGACACTGATGTGCGGTTTAACGATTGACGATATAAACGCTAAAGGCGGTATAAACACAAGCAAGTTCTTAGCCTATCTCGCTTTGACAAACACCGCAAGTGATGAGTGGAAAGAGTTTGATATAGATAAATGTATCGTTGTTGAGGATTTCGAGACTAATGTTTGGGGTACTTATGACTTTATTGACGAGACAGATTATTCGATAACCCGCAAAACAGACTATGTTCCTATACCGCATACTGACGGAGCGGGAATGATTTTACCGAATGCCTTCGGGCAGAAGCAGAAAAACACTATGGTAAGAATGCCGTGGATAAAAGGTTTACTTTCTGTTTTTCCGTTTGATAAATTTATATCGGAGCATGAAAACGATTCCGAAAATCCTGCGTCCCGAAAAATCACCGATATATACGGGAAAGAATGGGATATTTTTGAGGACGAAATACAGGTTATATTTACGAAATCGCAATGTAAACTTTATCGCTATTATACAGATTTTCAAGCTTATAAGGATAATTACAAGAAATACGGTTGCACCGCAGGTAGATGTAATATTGAGGAAGATAGGGTTAAAAACGCAAAAATCAACTATCAGATGTTGCAGACTTTGACGGATATCGCGGATGAAGAAATTGATATACTCACCAAACCTTCGGCTGACCGTATTAAAAATATATGCACGAGTAAAGAAACTATGCTTGATATTTTGGGGGTAACACCGTATAACACTAATCCTACTCCGTTTCAGAAAGCTATTAAGATGTACCCTGCTTTGTTGGGTGACACCTACTGTAAGGATGTTATCAGAGAAGTTAAGAATAGTTTGTTGAAGAAATATAGAAGTGGCAAATTGGAAGTTAAGGGTAAATATGCCTTTATATTACCCGATTTCTATGCCGCTTGTGAGTTTTGGTTTTGTGGGATTCAAGAGCCGAAAGGCTTGCTTGATAACGGCGAGGTATTTTGTTGGTTGGCAAGATTCGTAGATAAAATAGATTGTCTAAGAAGTCCACATTTATTTATGGAACATTCTGTGCGTAAAAATACAGCTAATGTTCAAGATCGCAGAGAAATTTTAAGGGAATGGTTTATTACTGATGCGTTATATACCAGTACCCACGATTTAATAAGTAAAATTTTACAGTAGACATACTTGCTGTACCCTATGGAAACATAGGGATATAAAACTTCGTGAACCTATAAATATAGGGTGTGCATTTTACATTAAGGAATCGTAGGAAATGACGATTAGAAAATGTGCTAACAGGGAAAATCGTACAGCGACAATCCTGTGCTAAGTATAGATTGATTATTCTGCATTTCACAAAGGAGGAATGAAATGCCAGAATTTAAAGAGATAGAATATAGAGGAACCTTGGTAAAAGTTAGCAGAAAAGACGATGTAATATGGAATGGAACATTAAGAAATCGTTATTATAATGATGATGGATATGCAGTATGTTCTATGAAAATTCCTAATGTTGGTTGGCAAGGAGTTAGTATTGCCCGATTGGTGGCAACTGCATACATCCCAAATCCACATAATTTACCAGAGGTTAATCACAAAGATTATGACAGAGCAAACGCAAATGTAGAAAATTTAGAATGGATTACTCACGCAGACAATGTTAAATATAGCGTATGTAATCGCCCTGATTACTCAGGAGAAAATAATCCTAACTTTGGAAATAGGAAATTATCAAAAATATATGCTAAAAATAAGCAGTATGCAATTGAGAAGCAAGGAAGACCGGGCGTACAAAACGGCAGATGTGTAAAAATTAAATTGTTTAAAGACGGAAAATTAGTTAAGATATTTGATTATATTGGGTTGTGTTGCGAGTATTTAAGAGATGTTGCAAAAGTTACAAATTCTGCAATAGATACTATTAGAAGTAAGATAAATCAGTGCGAAAAAGAAAATAAGCCCTATAAAGGATATACATTTGAAAAAATAAGATAAATTGTTCAGAATAATCAATCTATAAAAGCTTAACGACTATCGAAAGGATATTTTAATGTCTTATACAGATATTAAAAGAATAACCAAGTAGAGTACAATTTCTGTGAAATTCGGGAATTGAAAGCGCGAAGCACCTAAGTCCGTGAGGATATGGTGAAGATATAGTCTGCCTCTTTAGAGACGAAGAGGTGTTGATGTTGACGGAGATAAGTCTCTTGTAGTCTCCGACTCGATAATAATTACTGTTGCAGAAAGAATGATAAAGAAATATGATATTGTTCCGTTGTATTATAATATGCGTAAAGCATCCCCTGTGCAATTAACTAATGAAAATATTTATAACGGACTTATTGCGGCTTTTACAGGTGGCAATATAGGTGTTATCAGTAATGATATATCTAAGATTTGGAACAGCGATGCTATATGTAACGGAAATGAAGAAGATAAGAAGGAGGCGATAGATTGTATTAAATGTCTCTGTTGTCAAAACAACTTTGTAATCGATTAAATATTAGTCGCTTCATACAGTAATGTATGTCGAATAAGTTGGTGAACCTATAAATATAGGGTGTCCAATTTACGTTTAGGAACTATAGGAAATGATAGTTAGGAATTGGGCTAACAGGGAAAATCTAAATGGTTATATTTTAATCACATGACAATCCTGTGCCAAGTCTTGAGATAATCAAGAAAGGTCAAACGACTATCCCTTTGGTGTTGAAATACACAATAGGAGTAGGGGCAAGACGAAATTCCTTGCTGGGTGAAAATCCCTTAAATCGAAGTGCCAACTAATCTGCAATATAAACATTGGCAAAAAAGGAGAATTATGATAAAAGATTATTTCAAAGAAATAAACAGTGAAGAGAAAGCGTATTGGTTAGGATTTCTATACGCAGATGGTTGTGTAGACAATAATTTAAGACATATAAATTTAGAATTAAATATTAAAGATTATGATCATATCGCAAAGTTTAAAGAAGTATTAGAAACGAATGCAAAAATTGTAATTAAAGAGCCTACTACAACTAAGCCAAATAGGTCAGTAAGAATTGTAATATCTTGTAAACAAATGTGTTGTGATTTAGTTAAATTAGGGTGCATGCCCTGTAAATCTGCTAAATTAATATTTCCAAACGAAAATCAAGTACCAAATCATTTATTATCTCATTTTATTAGGGGTTATTTTGATGGCGATGGTTGTTTATGTTGTTGTGAAGGGTATAGAAAAAGACCTGATAGAAGAGGGAAAGAATATCATTATAAAACATGGTTTTTAACATTTGCTGGGACAGAGGATTTTTTATTAGGTATATGTAATTTTTTAGGCGACAAAACCAAGTTGATTAAAAACTCGAAGTGTACATATCAATTAAAATTTGGAGGAAATTTAAAAATTAAAAAGTTGATGTCTAAGTTTTACGAAAATGCCAATGTTTATTTAGACAGAAAACAAATTATTTATCAAAGCTTAATTAGTTAGTAATAAGATTGCAGATTAATAATATAGTCTATTCCCACTTTTGAATAAGTGTTAAAGTATTGCGAAAGCAAGGGTAGAAAAAGTACGCAAAAACATTGTATAAACCAGAATATCCAAAATTTATAGCAGAAAAAATAGCAAAATATACAAAAGATAAACTCCCCGCATTCTTTGAGTATGCCAAAGACAAAAAACCAAACCAAGTCTGCACACGCAACAATAGTTTTGTCAACAAAATATATAATCGTGTAAAGGATAAAGGAATAAATATTAAGCATTTGGGAATTGAACCTATTGACTACAAATTGTTAATGCGTAACCCGGATATTGTATGCAGTAAAGAAATAGCCGAGACCTATGATCGGTTAAACAAACGATACCGTTTTATGCTTAATATGAAAGATGAGCATATCGACAACTTACGGTATGTAGCTTGCCGATTAAGAGACGAGTTTGCCGAGATCGGATATTCCAACGAAATGGTGACAGATATGTTGGTTGAGTATTTGTACGGCAGCGAGAAACGATATAAACAAGTATTGTGGTTCTGTTACGGTCAATATATAGTCAATAATCTTTCGCATAATATTGTTATTCCAAAGAAAAGAATATTTCAATGCGCCAGCTGTGGCGAATGGTTTGAGGTGTATGCACATTCGACAAAAATAATGTGTGATGCCTGTGCAGAGTTGTCATATAAAGAAAGATATAAAAAATATAACAAAAAACGAAGAAAATAACCACAAACTTACAGAGGGTCAAAATACCGCTATTTACGGGTGTGGTCTTTTTATCACAACCGTTGCTTACGGTATTCGGTTTGTGTACTTATGGAGGATAGTATCTCCAATTTTCAGGAAAGGGCTGGTCTATTGCGTATAAATCAGGAACAAATCATTGAAGAAGTCTCGAATGAAACCTGCATATCAAACAGAGTCGTGAAAGAGGTTCTTCGTGGACTTGGTAAAGTTGTTTCAAAGAAATTAGCTGAAAGTCCCTATAAAAAAATGGTTATAGACTTGTGGGAAGGGTTTAAAATCAAGCGTTACTATCAGGAAGAAAAAGATTACTCAAAGGGAGTGGTCAAAGACATAAAATGTTCTGAACGTGTTGTAATTAAACCGACTGTGACCCGCACATTTAAAGAAAAGTTAAATAAACAGATTTTTGGAAATTGATCTTCGGGTGGTGTCGTTACTTTGTGGCGGCATTGCCCTAAAAAATAAATATAAAGGAGCTGAGAATTTGTTCTCAATCACAAAAGACGAAGCATTTTACCTTCGCAAGAATGGTCATTCGGATAGTGTTAAGGTGACACATAGTCGATATAAAAAATATTTTGCAATAGAGTGTAAAGATGTATATGATGCTTTAAAACGATTCAATAAAGACCGTATAACAACAAAGAACTTCGGATAACCGAAAATAAACCGTAAAGGTGGAATTTTATGGGTAAAACCCTATTTTTTGATACTTGTGCTTTACTGAATGTTCAAGAAAAAGCATTTGGACAGCATTTTGTAATTGCACAGAAAACTTTGAAAGAACTTGAAAATATTAAGACTTCCCGTAATAAAGATGTCGATATAAAGCGTAAAGCCAACACATTGACACATCTACTGGATAAAAATTATGGTAAATACACCGTTGAAATAGGTTGGTTTTCTGAAAATATCGAGGATAACCTAATTCCCGATAATGAAATTATGCTTGCAGCTAAATCTTATATGGAAGATACAAAAGAAGATATAATATTTGTATCGGACGATATAGCCTGTAAAAATTTAGCAAGAAATGTTTTCGGGTTTGAGTGTGTGGGGTCTGCTGAATTGTTTGGTAATAGTATTGACAGATATAAAGGCTATAAAGAAGTGACACTCAGTGATGAACAGTTAAGCGAGTTTTACTCAAACATTTCAGTTAATACATACGATTGTTTGACTAATGAATATTTTATAATCAAGAACTCGGTGGGTGAAACTATAGACACTCAAAAATGGAACGGGACGGGATATGTTGCCGTAACACCTAAAACATTCAAATCAAGCGAAATGGGAAATATTAAACCTTTAGACGAAATACAGACTTGTGCTATGGATTCGTTGGTAAACAACGAAATATCTGTATTTTATGGCAGGTCTGGATCAGGCAAAACTACCCTGCCTCTTGCTTATGCAATGGCAGAAATAGAGAAGCATAGATATGATAAACTTATCATCATATATTCTTATGAAACTCTTAAAGGTGCAAAGACTTTAGGTTTTGAAAAAGGCGACCACACAACAAAGTTATTAAATTCAGCGTCTATAGGTAATATATTAGCTTCAAAATTCGGAGATATTACAGGTGTTGAATACCTAATGGCAAAAGGTAAGCTTGAAATCTTGCCTACTGCAAATATTCGTGGTGTTGAGTTTAAAAACAGTGTTGTATTGGTAACGGAAGCCCAAAATCTTGATGTTTACACCCTCAAAACTATTATTCAGCGATGCAAAGACGGCTGCAAACAGATTTACGAGGGTGATATTATTGAGCAGAAAGATACGAATATATCAATGCTTGGTATGGACAGGCTTATAGAGGTATTCAAAGGGCATCCTTCTTTGGGATGTGTTAAATTAAAGAATAATTACAGAAGTCAGCTTAGTGAATTGGCTGATAAAATGTAAGTATGAAAGGATAGGTTCTTATAGAATTATTACAGGTTGAAATGCCGCAGCATTTGGAAAATTTGCAGTTACCATCTCCTGAAATGGTAAACTACTGGAGATTGGCAGAGCATAGAATTTTCTATATTGATTATGAAATAGATGAAACTGTTTTGGAAATTCAGAAGGCAATAATCGCAATAAATATTGCCGACAAAGATATGCCTATGGAAGATAGAATACCTATCAAGATATTCTTAAATACGCCCGGTGGGTTATTAGCTGAAACTTTTTCTCTTGCTACTACAATTATAATGAGCAAGACAAAAGTTGTTACAGTAAATATCGGAGAAGCATATTCGGGTGGTTGTTTATTGTTGATCGCAGGACACGGCAGATATGCGTTCCCGTATTCCAAAGCAATGATACACACGGGTTCAGGCGGTGTTCAAGGTACATTTGAGCAGACTGAACAAGCACAGAAAAATTATAAGAAACAGATTGAAGAAATGGGAGCATACATACTTGAAAGAACGCAGATGGACGAAAAGATTTACAAGCGTAACAAGGCTAAAGACTGGTATCTTGATGGGGAAGAACAGGTCAAGTATGGTATTGTTTCTAAAATCGTTACGGATTTAGACGAAATAATATAATTTTCAAGGGCGGGTTATCCTGCCTTTTTTTAGTCGGAACGAAAGGGAGATTTTATGTCAAAGAATTGCAAATATATAAAGACAACAACAGAAGCGGTAAGTATCAAGGGTGTATTATCTAATAATCTTGACACTATCACTGTAGAAGATAAAGATGAGGATTTTGAGGTTTCATTAAGTGATTATCTCAAAAATTTTACGGGTAAAGCAATAAGCGTATCTGTCAAAACGCAGTCCGATGAAGATTTGGACAATGTTGAGTAAAGGAGTTGTTTACGATAGACAACCATGATTTTTTAAAACAACAACTTGATTTATTGTTACAGAAACAGACTGACCCAACACTTGAATGGCAGGACATTACAGATTTTAGGGCTGAATATTTAGGTAAAGGTGAACACAGAGATAGTGTACGCAAGGGGTTCCTCTTATTGAAGGACTACATTAGTGCAGGATGGGTGAAAGACCCAACCGAAACATTATCCGACAACACTGAATTGGACGAAGATTATATCAAACTAAAAAAAGAGCGGCAAAAACTTTCGGATTCGAGAGTTGAGTATAATCGTGTAATAAGACAAGAAGCCCGAAAGGAATCATTTGTGGATTTAGTCAAAGAAACTATTTGCCGTAATCTTGAACCGATTAAGTTTTCGTATAATCAAAAAGTGATAAATTCGTATAATTCTAAAGACCTACTCATTAGTTTGTCTGATTTACACACGGGTATTGTTATTGATTCATTTACTAATCAATTTAACGAAACGATTCTATCTCAGCGAATAGGTAACTATGTAGACAAGATAATTGATATTCAGAAAACTCATAGAGTTGAAAACGCCTATATTGTTATTGGAGAATTAGTTTCGGGGATTATCCACGATAATCTGCGTTTACAAAACAATATGGATTTAATGGAACAATTCAAATATGCTTGCGAGATAATCTCTGCTATGTTAACGGTATTGTCGGATTATTTCGTTAATATCTATGTTTACACTACTCCCGGCAACCACTCTCGTATTGTACCACAGAAAGAAAAATCGCTTGCTAAAGAAAATATAGATTTATTGGCGCCGTTCTATTTAAAGGCAAGGTTACAGAATTATAATAATATTGTTATCTGTGATAATGATATTGACCCTATGATAGCAATTTTTGATATTCGGGGAAATAAGGTAGTTAGCGTCCACGGAGATAAAGACAGTCCCGATACTGTTGTACAGAATATGACGTTATTTTTGAGACAGCAGATAGATATAGTTCTGTTGGGTCACAGACATACAAACGGATTCAAGACGATAAATGACACAAAGATTTTACAGGCTGGTTGTTGCAGTGCTGATGATAGCTATGCAAATGATTTAAGAAAGCGTAATCGTCCGGAGCAAATCGTGGCGGTTATAGATGAAAACGGAATAGATTGTCTGTATGATGTACAGATAGACTAATCGGAAAGAAAAAATTAATCGTAATGTATAAAAGGAGAATATTATTATGACAAAGAAAAAACTTATTAAGGCTATTGCCACGGAAACAAACATAACACAGAAGGATATTACAGCAGTTCTTGACACTTTAAAAGCTGTTGTTGTAGATACAGTACAGAATGGCGAAGATGTAAAAATTGCGGATTTCGTAAACTTTTCTGTAAAGGAAGTCCCTGAAAGAAGCGGTATTACACAGCTTGGCAAAAATAAGGGTAAAAAGTGGGTTAAACCTGCTCATAAGGAAGTGAAAGTTAAATTGTCTAAATCGGTAAAAAATTGCTTAATAGGTGAATAATATGATTAAAAAACTGATCATCGAAGATGAAAACGAATTAGCGTATCTAATGGATGTTGATATTTCTATATATGAGGTAGTAACAGTCATTGCCAAATATGGCGATGCTCAAAAGATAGTTAAATCTCTGTTAAAATCTGATACTGCAACACTAAAAGATGTTTCTTTGACTTGTCCTGATTTTAACGAGTATGGCGATGAGTATATTATCACTTATGATAATCAAAGAGATATTTATTGTGAACCGATGATAAGAGATAGAAAAAGAGGATATATTGGTTTCGACTCAGACCATACCTATATATTTGACTAATGGGACTAAAGAAGGTATTTCACAAGCAACATTAAACGACTGGGCGCATAAAGTGGGCGCAATGATTGATATACCTGAATTTCATCCACATGATTTTCGTCATAGTGGCGCAAATTTGCTAAAAGATAACGGTTGCCCGTTAGAAACAGTTTCATCTTTATTAAATCATTTAAGCACAGATGTCACAAAACGCTTCTACCTGCGCGAGAATAGCCGACAAATCCGTAACCTCAAAGACCAATTTGAAATATAAAGGAGACCAATTATGAAATACTCAATCCAAATCCGCAAAGAATCCACCCTCACTACCCCACTTTGGACAGACTACGGATCAACAACAACCGTAGACAACACAACCTCATTTATCCCCTACTCTACAGAGGATATCTCAGAATTACAAGATAAACTGAAAGAATTAGATAAAATATATGGCTACGAAAATATTCGTGCCATTGCAGTTCCTGACTTCAATGTCGAAATAACAATCCTTCAAGAGACAGAAAACGAATCAAATGAGGATAACAGTCCGCAAACAGATCCATAATGTTCTGTTATTTTTTTGAAAAAAATTTCAGAAAGGAGGCAAGAAAGTATGATTTCAGTTCTAAAAATGGGAGATAAACCATGTACAAGTTTTGTTGAATTAGTGGCGACATCTACAGATGAAAAACCGATCGGTAAATACAACGATGTATACATTGCCAATGGCAGTATTTTAAAAGAAATTGATACAGGTCGGGAATATGTATACAACGAAGAGGGAACTGTTTGGATTTTAAAAAATAGTGGTGGCGGTGGCGGTGGTGGCGGTTCAAATAACTATGAAAACTTAACTAACAAGCCACAAATAAACGGCGTTACACTCGTAGGAAATAAAACTTTAGATAGTTTAGGCATAGCAACTGCAACAGAGGTAGAAACAGTGACGGAGGAATTAAATTCTAAGATAGATACTGTTGAAGAACAGCTAAACACTAAAGTTACGGCACAGGTTGTAGGAGAGACGCTCTCTCTAATATAACAAAAATAAAATACAAAAACTGTAAAAGTTTATAGGAGGAAAAAATTATGGCAGATATTGCAAAACTTACGGTAAATGGTTCAACGTATGACATTAAGGACGCAGGCGCGCGAGAACTTATTGCGGCAATCAATAATTGGTCTTATGTGGTATGTTCTTCGGCAGCAAATACACCCGAAGATGTTCAATGGGATTCTTCCGGTACAACAATAACGGGTACTCTTGTAGCTTCGGCTGACACTATGTATGAGATTTATTTAGTACCATCTACAAACGGTACAAATGACGCTTTTGACGAATATATAACAGTAACTCCATCAAGCGGTACATATAAGTGGGAAATGTTCGGAAATACAGATGTACATCTTTCTGACTTAGGCGACCTTGCTTACAAAGACAATGCAAGTGCAACATACACGCCAGAGGGTACGGTATCGCAGCCGACTTTTTCAGGGACTCAGGGCAGCGTAAGCGTAACAGGTACTCCTGCAGGTACTGTTTCACAGCCTACATTCACAGGTGCAGAGGGAAATTTAAGCGTGTCGGGTACACCTGAGGGAACAGTTTCACAGCCAACAGCAGAAGTGACACCAACAACAGCTACTATCGGACAGATAACAGCAGTAGGTACGCTTCCGTCAATGACATATGACAGCACAACGGAAACACTTACTTTTGCGGCGGGTACGCTTCCAACAGCGGCAGATGTAACCGTAATGACGGGTGCAAGCGTAACGGTATCACAGCCAACATTCAGCGGTAGTGCATTAACTTCAACTGGTACTTTCACGCCAAGCGGAACAGTGTCACAGCCAACATTCAGCGGCGAATCACTTACATCAAGCGGAAACTTTACGCCAGAGGGTACGGTATCGCAGCCTACATTTGCAGGTACAGAAGCAACAATAACTGTGTCTTGATAATATCCCCTCCTTGCGGGGGGTGTATTCAGGAAGGAGTGATTGAAAAATGGCGAATGTAAGCAATTTAAACAATGGAACAACAAGTTATACAGTTCGAGATGCACAAGCGGAAGCTTTGCTGGTGGATAATGCAAGCAAGAATTTATTAAAACTTTCCGTAAAGAGTCAAACCATGGCGGGCTTAACGTTATCGGTTGATGATGGAACTATAAGAATTAATGGAACAGCATCTAATACTCTTTTATTAATGATATCCGATATATCAAATCTTGAATTAAATAAAAATTACATTTTTACAGGTTGTGATGGAGGAGCTGTAGATACATATCGTTTGGACATTAGACCGATAGATGCGAGCAGTTATGATTATATTTTAATAGATGGAAGTATCGATATTGTGCACCGTCAAAATTACAATGCGGTTTTTCTGCGAGTTGAACAAGGATTAACATTAAACAATGTTTCTCTTAGACCAATGATACGCAAAGCTGAAATCACAGACTCAACCTTTGAACCGTATTATCGCACTCAAAAACAGCTTGATGCAGATTTATCTACTGTGGAAACATATACAAATACTATTAAAAATAATATTACCGTAGGTAAACCTTATGTTTTTTCTCCTATGTCGCAGGCAACCATACAAGATGAAAGCGTGGTAATAAACGCAACTAATACTAACGGAAACATTAACTGCACGGCAAAAAATCAAATAAATCTAACTGGTTCAAAAGGCGTAACAGTATATAGCGGTTCTGACATTTCTTCTAATATACAGCTATATACGAATTATACTTTAAAACCAAAAATTACATTAGATTCAAGAGGGATAGAAATTTATGGTGGGACAGGGACAGACATTCCATCAGCGGTAAAAATAAGAGCAAGTAATAATAATGTTTCTTCAAGTAGTAATAGTATATCACTTTATGCTAATGGTGGATTTGTTGGTCTGAATAACGGCACAAATTCTATAGCAGTAGACATTGAGGGAGCCAAAATAAATGCTGATGAAATTTATGTAAAGTTTTCTGGAATGTCTTCTCAAATAACATTGAAAGAATATATAGAACTTGTAGTTAATCAAGCTATATCAGCAGGTTTCTTTCCGGGTGCTTCAACAATAATGTATCCGACTGTTGAGGAAGAAATTGAAAAACCGGATGTAGGAAATTAAAACAAGGAGGGCAAAACATATGAATTTCAAAGATTACGCTTTGGGTTGTTATAGAGATATTCCTGATGATAGAGATTATGTATTTGCCCCATTAAAGGCGGCAAATACACAATTTCCGCAAAATTTCAAACTCCACGAAACAAGAGTAAAAAATCAGGGCAACATAAATTCTTGTGTTGCCCACTCATTATCAACTATCAAAGAAATACAAGAATATTATGAAACAGGCAAGAATTTGATTTTCTCTGTTGGTTGGATATATGGATATCGTGTGGATAACCAATTTAAAGGAGAAGGTATGTACCCAAGAGAAGCATTAAATAATTTAGTTAAATATGGGGATGTTCTGGAAAAGGACTTCCCCGAAAACCTTGAATATAATGATATACAAAAACTTATACAAAGGCGAAAAGTAGATTGCTTGGATAAAGGAAGAAACTACCGCTGTAAAGCATATGCGAAAGTAACTTCTGTTAATGATGTAAAAAGCTGTTTGTATATTAATCATTCTCCTGTTTTAATATCTTGTCAGATATATGATAATTTCTATGACACAGGGGCAAATGGTATAGTTGGTAATCCAAAAGGTAATGATAATGGCGGTCATGCTATGACTATTGTGGGGTGGCGGGCTATTGGAAATACTGAATATTGGATAGTTCAGAACTCTTGGGGCGTTGAATTTGCGGACAAAGGTTATTGCTATATTGATAAAGGGGCAAGGTTTATAAATGAAGTGTATACTGTGGCAGACTTGGAAAATGTCGTAATGCCATAATGGTCAACCACCCCGACCTACGGCTAATGCCTTAGAGGTAGGAGACTTCTTGCTCTCGGTTCGTTAAATTATTATAGAGGTGGTTTTTAATGTATATAATAAAGCAATTTTTAACTCCTAATCCCTACTCCCGTCCTCAAATACCTTTAAAAAAAGTAACAAAGATTGCTCTACATTATGTAGGAAATGCTGGAAGTACAGCTCAAGGAAATAGAAATTATTTCAATAATTTGGCTAATACTCATACTACTTATGCTTCTTCACATTATATTATAGGACTTGATGGGGAAATCATACAGTGTATTCCCGAAAACGAATGGGCATACTGCACTAATGATGCAAATAGCTATTCTATAAGCATAGAAAATTGTCACCCGAAAACTGACGGGAAGTTTACGGATAAGACAAGACAGAGTTTAAAAGAATTATGTACGGATTTATGTAAAAGATATGGACTTAATCCTAAAACGGATTTGATTAGACATTACGATGTTAACGGGAAATGTTGCCCAAAATACTGGGTAGATCATCCTGATGATTTCATTAAATTCAAAAATGAAGTTTATACCTATATGAAGGAAAGTGAAATAGATATGGAAGAATTAAATAAATTATCTGCTCGTCTTACTGTTCTTGAGGAAAAAGTTAAAGCTCAGGAACAAGGCAAAGAGAAGGTTTTTGATAATATAAACGAAATTCCTGATTGGGGAAAAACAACTGTTAACAAGCTCGTTAAAAAAGGAGTAATTCAAGGAACAGGAACGGGTTTAAATATAAGCAACACTTTGCTCCGTCTATTAGTTATCAACGATCGAGCCGGAGTGTATGATACGTTTTAAATAAAAATTGAATTTTATATAGTCGCCTTTGGCGGTTTTTTAGTTGAGAGGTGATATTTTGGCAAACGAAAAAGGCGGAAAAACACGAGATGAAGTAATTTACGAATCTATGCGTGAGCCGAAAAAAATAGATACCACTATTGACTTTCAAATCCCAAGAGCTACTACCCATAAAGGCGAAAATTTTACATATCATTGTACTTGTTGCGGTAAAGGCTATAATGCCCGCAAAACCAATTTTCAGAAAACAAGCAGTGTGTTATTTCAAGCCAACGAAGGTTATTTGCCGTGGTGTAAGGCTTGCACAGACAAGTTCTTTAATCTGTTAGTTGCGTTTTACAGCGGAAACGAAGAACACGCTATTGAACATTTTTGCCACACGGCAGACTGGGTATATGATATTGAGCCTTTAAAAGCGGCAAGGGAAATTTCGTCTGACAGAAGCCGAATATCGCATTATGCGGCTAAGAAAAATCTGAATGTGGGCGTGCGCAAAACTTATATAGATTCATTGAGATATGCGTATGAAAATAAATTAGACGATATTATTGAAAGCAAAGAACAAGTAAAAAATGCGGATAGCTCTGTTACTGCTTCTGCTATTGATAGGTGGGGTGTTGGTTTTACGGAAATGGATTATCGCAATCTTGACACACATTATAAGATGTTGAAGAAAAATAATCCTAATGCCGATAATAACCAAGAAATATTTATCAAAGATTTATGCCACTTAAATATGCTGAAAACAAGAGCTTTACAGCAAGGTGACAGTAAGGAATTTGCAAATCTTACGGAACAGTACGCAAAAACATTTAAACAGGCAGGACTAAAAGCTATCGAAGAAAGGGATTCAAGCAACGACAATACATTTGGTGTAACTTTGGATTTGATGTCAAAATATACTCCCGAAGAGTTTTATCTTGATAAAAAGAAGTTTATGGATGAGGATAAGACGGGTGACTATGGAGGCAGATTTATTCTCCGTCCTTTGGTAAACCTATTAACAGGCAGCAATATAAGAGATAAAGAATATTTCGTTCCCGAAGGTGATGATAATGAGTAGTTACAAACACCTTATGGACGAAAATCAGCGGAATTTATATAAAAACTTCCCGTCTACGCATTATTTGAGCAATCCGACAAATGTTGAACATATTCTTGCTTGGTGTACTTTTTGGCGGAGAAATTTACATTTGTTTGTGAGAGATTATCTTAAAATACCTTTATATCCTTATCAGCAAATTGCTATGTACTATATGGGCATAAGCGATTTGATAACCATTATTGCAAGCCGAAATGCGGCTAAATCTTTTATTATAGCTTTATACGGCTGTTGTAGATGTATACTCTACCCCGGCACAAAATTCAGAATAGGAAGTAAGCGCAAAAAACAGGCAAGGCTTATGGTCGAGGAAAAAATCATAGGTGAATTTTGTAGGTGGTCTCCTGCTTTAAAGAATGAGATAGAACGATATACGGTATCTAATAATGAAATATCTGTTGAATTTAAGAACGGATCGAAAATCACGGTATTTATTGCAAACGATGATGCTCGTGGTGACAGAACAAATGTTGTTGTCCGAGAGGAGTTCAGACAGATAGATAAGTCCGTAGAAGATTCTGTTATTTCGCCGTTTCAGACGGTAAGAAATCAACCTTATATGTTAAATCCATTTTACGGCGATAATCCTGTTTTACAGGAAAACCCTGTAGATATTTATATAAGCTCTTCATGGCTTGATGATGGGCATTGGCTTTGGGATATTGTGTCACAGACTTATGACGAAATGAAAAAGGGCAATCCTGCGATACTATTAGCTTTTGATGAAAGTATTACGCTTAAACACCACTTGAAAACATTGTCTCAGCTTAAAAAGGAAAAGAAAAAACAAGACCCACTGACTTGGAAAATAGAATACTTGAATTTGCGCATAAAGGATTCAATGTCTTCTTATTTTACATATTCAATGCTGATGAATAGACAAGTTTTGAGAAATTTCTTTAAACCGAGAAGCACACTTGATTTTAAGTCAAAGAAGCGTAATAAATACTTTATCCCATATCAGGACGGAGAGTTTAGGGTAATATCAAATGATATTGCGTTTGTTGCGGGACAAAAGAATGACAACTCTGTTTACAGTTGTATTAGGGCTATTCCCGAAAGTAATATTTATGAGGGGGATAACGGCTCTGTGGAAGTTCAGCAAGGCTACCGCAGACAATATCCTTATGCAGAATCAAATCAGATGGGTGACACTACAAAACAAGCTATTCGTATAAGGCAATTGTATGAAGATTTTGGTAAAGGTGAGGAATGTTATATCGTAATTGACTGTCGTAACGGCGGCACACAGATAGTATATGCTTTGCAAAAGGTATTATATGATGAAGAACGTGGTGTTGAGTATGAACCGCTAAAATGTATGAATAATGACGATTATGCAAAACTTTGTCAAGATCCAAGTGCCAGACCTTGTATATTTGCGATAAATGCAACACAGAGTTTAAACAGTGATATAGCAATAGCGTTTAGAAAAAATCTTGTGGAAAACAAGATAGATTTTCTTATCAATTTCGATACAGCAAAAGAAGAGATATTATCCAATAATGAGGACTATATTGGAGAAGTTGATATTGACAAACAGTTTGAGTATGAACGACCTTTCTTGGAAACACAGGAAATGGTGAACGAGTGTGCGGAACTGCAATATGAAAAGTTGCCGCAGACCAACGCTATTAAGATATATGAAAAAGGTTCAAACAGAAAAGACCGATACACAAGTTTTTCGTATGGGTCTTATTTTATTGACTTAATGGAGCGAGATCAGTTGGGAAGAAGTTCTGAATATGAATTTACTACATTTATAAATTAGGGGGATTGATATGCAGGAAGAGATAAAAGGCGGTCGTGACAGACCGAATGAAAATGCCGAGGTAAACAATAGTTATGAGTTCAACTCTTACTATAATACCGAGGTATATAATCACGTTTTCGGGTTTGATATTTTCAGCGTATATTCTCCCGAAATGATTTCCAATATGATACGACAACCAATGGTCTATAATGAGGAATTGCGCAAATTATCAAACGAATTATATTCTGCAAGCGGCTTACTTACACAATGTATAGATTATTGTACTGCAATGCCTACGCTTGATTATGTAGTAATTCCGAGAGGCAGAAACAAGATTAAGCAACGCAGGAACAAGGATTTAATGGAATCGGCTTTGAGAACATTAAAACATAAGGAGTTTGTGCGTGATGCTTTGTTTAAGTCTATGATTGACGGTGTGGCATTCTACTATTGCGAAACTACCGCAAAAAAGGACGACAACAAAGAGTTTATGCACGATTGGGATGTTGAGAACATACTGGAAATAAATTCGTTAGGTGTCAATATATCGGTGATACCGTTGCCTACAAATTATATGAAAATTGTCGGACGCAAAAATTCGGCTTATGTTTTGGCTATGAATTTGAGGTATTTTGACGAGGTTATTACAAGTGATGAATTGGAGCGTAAACTGAAACTTTATCCCGAAGAGATACGACAAGGATATAAAAAATGGAAAGATAGTAAGCATAACAGCGGGAATTGGCTTGTGCTTGACAACACCAAAACTATTGTAAGCAAAGTAAGAAGTCGTATTGAAGAAGCTTGGGGCAGACCTTTATGTTTGGCTGCTATCAAGAACATATTATATAATTCTTATTTTCAAGACACTTGCCGTGGCACACTTGATGAAATCAACAATAGAATATTTTATCAAGAGTTCCCCGAAGGTAAAGACAAAGGCTCTTGTGCATTGACAAAAAATCAGCAAGAGACCCAACACGCTTTGGTTAAGCAAGGTATTCTGAATAAGAATGAAAGACAGTCGGCAAGTTTCTTTTCTGTTGCGGCAGGCACGAAAATCCATCATATAGACGCAGATACTTCTTTACTTGACGAAAAGAATAGTTCTTACATACAAGACCAGATAGGTATTGACCTTGGATTTATGGCAAATCTTTTGTCGGGTACGGGTTCAGGCAGTTATGCAGCACAGCAAAATAACTTACAGCTTTTGTTGAGTGAGATAATTATGTGGATTGAGCCGATAACCGCAGAATTGGTCAAGGTTATCAATAAACACATTATCAAGGACAGTGCAAATATAATTGACCTTTATTATCTGCCAAATAGTATTATAACAAGGTCTGAATTTACAAAGAATATGAAAGAGTTATTCTTGCAAGGCAAAGGCTCTCTTACTGCTTGGATAGCAAGTACGGGAGTAAATGCCGAAGCTTATCTTGCGTTAATGGATCACGAATTGGAAGAGGATTTCGAGAACAAATATCCTGTCCATCAGACAAGTTATACTATGAGTTCCAGTGACGGGGATAATCAAGGCGGAAGACCGACAAATGATGATTCCACTAACGATTCTACGCTGAAATCAAAGGCGAATAATGCTAACGGATTACCAAGTCCGAGCGATTAAATATTAGGAATGAGGAAGGATTTGTCAAAGGACAGGTCTTTTTTTTTATTTATAAAAAATTAAAGGAGGATTGAGAAAATGTTTAAAATCCTCGAAATTTCTGAAAAGCAAAAAGGTGGCAGAGTGCCAATTAAAATAGCGTTACTTAAAATACATACAGATAAATCGGAAACCAATACCAATGGTATTCACTGGGAAGAAGAGTACGTTTTAAAAAATATAGACAGTGCAAAAAATATGGGGATTTTTGCCGAGTTTGCCGATAGTGATAAAGTTACACCTGTAGGTCATGGACTTACAGGCTTTTTTATTGGCAAAAACGGAATTAAAGAACCTAAATTTGAAAACAGTGAACAGGTTGGTATGACGACCGAAGATGTTTCTATACAAGAGATAAATGTTGACGGACAGGATATTAAAGCCTTGGTTGCTGACGGCTATTTGTCTGAACACCGCTACCCCGAATTTGTAAAATGGGTACGAGAAAGTAAGCAAATCGGTAATGTTGATACGTCAATAGAATGTGTCGGCTTAAAGGCAAACAACGGTCAAATTATTTATGCTGAGGGCGATAATGCTACACAGGAATACCGCACACCGAAAGAATTTGAATTTTCGGGTACGGCGATATTATCTGTAGAGCCTGCCGATAAGAACGCTATTGTATTGGAAGTCGCCGAAAAAAGAAAAAAGGAGGAAATCGAAATGGACGAAAAGGCTTTAAAAGAGCTTATCGCAACAACTATTACTGAGTGCAACGATAAGTCCAAAGAGTTTACCGCACAGATAAGCGAGTTAAACTCACAGATTGAAGCAAAGGACGCTACTATTGCAGAACTTAATGCAAGTATTGAAAAGTCACAGGCTGAAATCGAAACATTAAAAACAGCAAACGAAACTTCTGTAAGTGAGATAAATTCTCTTAAAGAGGAACTTGGCAAGTTGCAGGCTGAAAAGAAAATAAACGAGCTGAATGCTGCACTTAGCTCTTACACAGAAGACGAGCAGAAATTTGCAGAAGCTGAAATCAACGCATTTAAGGAAAATCCGCTTGAGGGCGATATTTCTTTAATCAACTCTAAAATTTGCACAGGTATTGTAGCAAAGCAGAAAGAAGATGCGAAGATTGCTGAAATCAACTCTGCAAAGAAAACAGAACCTGAAATTATTGATATTTTTAGCGGTGTGTCCGAGATAAATGAGGATATGTCCGATGAAGATACTAACATTTTCTAAAAAGGAGGAATTTCACTATGATTAGATTCGAGAAATTAGAAGTACCCGAAAAGATATATCCTTACACCGATGTTACGGTTGCGGCTGATTATCCTAACGGTATTATGGGTACGGTTACAAACGGTGTATTCACAAAGGGTGCAGGTACAGTATTTATCGACCAAGTTGAATGGGGCGATGACGCTTACAGCGAAAAGTTTATTATTCCAAAGGACGCTCACGCAAGAACAGCGGATATTACAGACGAGAAACTTGTCGGCAAGACTGTAAATATCACAGCAGACGAACTTCCTACCACTTACGCAGTTGACGATGTGCTTGTTGCTGATACTACAGGTCTTTTAAAGGTAGGTACAGGCGCAGGTTTCAAGGTTATTGAGAAGACAAAGTACGGCGTTAGAGCTGTGATTGTTGGAGCATAATAAAAGGAGGTACATAATATGGATTATTCATTTGAACTTAATAATGCGAGACGTGACGAGACTTTTGCCTCGGGCAAGATTAAGTCTACTTCTCCCGTTGTAGAAATCTTCTCCGCTTTAGTAGACGGTAAAGACCTTTCTAAATTTGGTAAGAAGGCAGATGTGGCTATCACACACATGAAGGGTCTTGCTGAGTCTGCTCAGGCAGGCGACTATAAAGCTATGGCAGAACTTAACGAGATCAGAAAGTTTGTTATTCAGCCCAGACTTTTGCAGGAAATCAAGCTTCTTGGTGTATTTGGTTCTTACAAGCAGCTTGGTTGGAATGAAGTTCCCGAAATCGAGAGTATTGAGATCGACAACGTAAGAGCGGAAATTCAGGCTGAGGGTCAGGATGTTCCTACACCTTTCATTCGCAGAAAGAAGAGCCGCCTTGCTCCTATCACAATTTCTTCGGGCTATAAGGTAAATTACAGAGAACTTGCTTTCGGTGACTTTACAAACGAAAATCTCTTAAAGGGTGAGGTCATCAAGGAAATCCGCAATAAGGCAGCTCTTTATGTTATTGAGACTGTATTTAATGCTATTGATACATATACAGGCGCAGTTAAGTATTTTGAGGAATCCGCAGGACTTAACAAAACAGGCGTTGATGCACTTCTTACAAAGATAAGACGTTACGGCAAGCCTAATGTAATCGGTGATTATGCCGTTCTCGCACAGTTCCTTCCTTGGATCGGCTATTCGGGTAATGTTGGTATTACAGGTGTATCTGAGAAGCTGCTTGACGAGATCGCCGATACAGGTCTTGTTGGTACATACAATGGTTCTGTATTAAGTGAGATTCCTAACGGTTACAACTTTAATAAGCTGAACACCAAAGGTGACAACTATGACACACTGCTTCCCGCAGGTCTTGCATTTGTTACTCCTGCTGCTCCTATTAATGGCGTATCTGCCGTTCAGACTTTCACGGTTGGCGGTCTTACAAGCTTCACAGGCAACAGTGTAAGTACAGGCGATATTCTTACAAGATTTGATCTTGCTGTTGCAGCCGGTGTTGCTCCCGGCGCTGAAGACACTATTGGTATAATTCACGATACCAACCTTGATAGTCTTTGATAAATAATATTATTCGAGGGTAGGCTTTTGTGTCTGCCCTCTTTTTTGGGATTTGATGTTATGAACGATAAATTCTACTGCTACTCTACCCGTCTGCATTGTTTTTTAAAGGCTTTAAAATTCAGATATGCAGATGTTGGAGTGAACAAGAATACAAATAAAAACTATTGGATTTACGATAAATCCGATAAATTAGACAGTGCTATTGCGTTATACAACGAAATAAAGCATAAATTTAATTGAAATGTAAGAAATAATTGAAAGGAAAAAATGTTATGGCTGAAAAAACAACTGTAAAATCTTTGGATGATTATATATCTGATGATTTTAATATGAACAAAAAAGTAACGGTTAAAAATCTTGCAGATTGGAATGTCGGTTTCCCCAATATTGCATCAAGGGGCGATACTCGTATAGCACCTACCGCAAAGTCTTTGGTATCGAGAGAAGAACTGTTTGAGCAGATAAATGCAGGCAATAAACTTTTGGTCGGAACGGATAGTTTCGGTTCACACGCTACGTTATATATCGAGGACGAGCCGACAAGAAAATATGTCGGTTTTGATTCGGATGAAGAAAAACGACAGCAGAATGTTATCACGGATGAAAAGATAAAAAGTTGGTTTGAGTTAAAGACTCAGGCGGCTTTTGAAAAAAATATTCGTGAGAATGTTGTTACGAGAGCTGAAAAGACTTATCTGTTAAAAGCTATAAACAGACTTAAACTTAATGAACACGACAAGATAGCGTTCTGTCAGGAATGGTGTAAGTTCCGTTTAGTTTATCGAAGAGGTGAGTAAAATATGGCAAATACAACAGCCAAAGATGTAATTGATAGTTTTGAGTCTTCATTTGCGGATAAGCAAGTTATACCCGAAAGTCTTGAAAACGTATGGCTGTTAAAAGCCATAGGAAGATTTTCGACTGAGATAGATCCATTAAACTATGACGAAGATTTAGGCGAGTTTGATGTTAAACTTGACCGATATGTCATAGACAGTCTTGCGGCAATGATGAAGGTTCTTTATATGGAAAGACAATATTCACTTGTAAATAAAAGAGTGAGTATCGTGGCACACGACATCAGTATTGATGGCGGAGGCTCCCAAAAGAACCATACCAAAAGTGAATTTGAATTTGCGGCAGGAATAGCAAGGGATATGATAGAAAATCAAAAACCTTCCGCTTATCTGTGAGGTGGCTGTCTATGAAAGAATGGTATTTAATGGGTGGGGCTACAAAGCCAAACTCAATAGGCGGTTATGAAAATGAAGCTTTTGGGGATTTTAAAGGCGATGCTTTCAGCGAAGCGTTAACTACCGATATAGCAGACGATATTGTTATATGGAATCACGATATGACCGAAAGTGTACAGATAAGAGGTATCTTGTCGGAGAATGTTGCCGATACAACGTTAAAGTCTTTACAACGATCTGTATTGGTCGAGATAGGAACGCTAAAAGGCGGAGATTATCTTGAATTTGACGATAACATATGGATAGTTGACGGAAGACCCGGCAATAACCATATATATGAAAAGGCAACATTAAAGCAATGTCAATATAAGCTTAGGTGGCAGAAAAATGACGGGACTATTATTGAGCGTTGGGCTAACTTTGAGAGTGCAAGTAAATACGATGTCGGCGAAATAGACGGCAGAACAATGATACTGCCTACCAACAACTCCACTATTCTAATCCCTACGGATGAAAATAGTTTGACTATTGAAGGTAAGCGAGTGTTTATTGATATAAATGAACCACCTCAAAAGACATTTAAAATCACCCGAAATGACGATGTGCTTTATCTATATAAAGGCAACGAAGGTGTATTAAGTCTTATCTCCGACAGAACGGAGTTAAACAGCGAAGAAGATAGACCCGATTTAAGACTGTGCAATTATATTGAGACTACAGAGCCGTATATACCTGACCCAAATCAAAGTCAAGTTTTATCTACCATCAACGGAAGAGATACTTTGCGTGTAGGGTATTCAAGAACATATACTGTAAGCTTTACAGATTTAGACGGAAATGAAGTTTCGGCTGATGATGTGAGTTTTGTATGGAATATCGAAGGTGATATTACGGATAGTATAACTGCCGATATTGACGGAGATAGTATTACACTAACTGCCGATGACGATGATATGTTGGTCGATGAAAAGTTCAAACTGCAAATTGTGATAGACGGTGAAATCAATGTTGAAATGATAATTACTATTGCAGAGGCTTGGGGGTGAGTGAATGGCAAATAGTTCTATCGTATCCGAAATAAAGGACAAAATAATAAAAGAGATAATCAATGACGAAAATCTTTTTTACGCTATCAATAGCCCTGACGTGACTAATCCGAAAGAAGCTGATGAACTTATCAATACTCATTTATTCAGGTATCATCAAAATCCCAACACTATCAATAAATCCATAACCTTTATCACGATACAGGTACATATTGCAAAGACAAACAGATACAACGATAATGACCCGTGGATAAGACCTACCGTTGAGATATGGATAATTTCACATGAAAATTGTATGAAGGTCAATAATGTCCCGAAAATCACTGCAAATAGAAATGATTATATATCACAATTGTTAGACGATAAGTTTAATGGGCGAAATGTGCTTGGAACGGAGAGAGACAAGAATCCACTAAAACTTTTAGGTAAATTGGATTTAGTCGAAAATTCTGAGGGGGCGTTTGCGGCTGATTACTTATATCGTAAAATGGTGTTTATCGGCAGAGATTTAAACGATGCTTTATGTGTGGTGTAATTATGAATAGCAAAATATGTGATTACGCTGATATTGATGAATTAAAGGTATTTCATGGGTACGATATACGAATATCCGATAAGATAGCAATTCGTCAACCTACACTGGAAGAAGTTTGTAATTATGGAGAACGACAATATTTCTCTATGGTGTATAATCTCACATCAGTTGGTGCGGATATGAAGTTTCAGTTATGGGATTTAGGTATTGATTACACCGAGATTAACGATTTTGACCTATTTTATTCTTTTCTTTATAGAGGATATACTCAAAAACAGACCGAGATATTATTCGGCGATTTAGATTTATCAAAAATGAGAGTATATGAAAGAAAAAAGGATAAAAGTCGAGTGCTTTATGATGCAGAAAATGAGATAACAATAGATGAATTTACTTATATGGCTATTATGGATGTGTTACGTCAAATGCACGGATTTAAACGTAATAGTAAAATTCCCGCAAATAAGTCAACAAAAATGATATTAATTGAGGATGATCGAGAAGATTATTTACGAAACAAAAACAAACCCTATCATTCACAAATGAAAAATTTAATTTCGGCATTGGTGAATTGCGAGGGGTTTAAATATAATTACGAAACCGTTTTTGATTTAAAAATCAATGTCTTTTTAGATGCGTCAAAGCGATTGCAAAAAATAAAGAACGCTGATTTATTATTACAAAGCGGATATTCAGGCTTTGGAATTAAATTGAAAGATGTTCCAAAGAAAGATATAGATTGGATGGGAGAGCTAAATTAAGCTCTTTTTTTATTACAAAAAATATTTTAAGGAGGAAAAATTATGGCATTTAATCCTAATGAATTGGTTATTGAAAAAGTAAGAGCCGTAGAGGAATACGATCCTGCTACAAATGAACTTATAGGCAGATTTACGCAGATAGAAGAACCTTCTCTTAATTTTTCTGCTGACTCTACAGAAGTTACAGATGCAGTAGGTACTTCTATTGCAACATTCTACAATGCGCAAACAGGGACTTTCGGTTTTACAAACTCTTTATTTTCACTTGATATGGCAGCTTCTCAGTTTGGTACAGAGAAAGAGATTGCAAGTTCCGATAATAAATTAAATGTTCCTATATCTGAAATAGTTACTATTAGCACAGGCGCTACAGTTGAACTTAAATATACTCCTGTTGAAAACACGGTTAAGTATGTCAAGGTTATTAATGAAAACAATACTTTTGGTACTACATACGAATATTCTGCTACGGCAGGAGATGGCAAGTTTACTCTTTCAGGTAAGACTATTACACTTCCAGAGGGTACGACAGGACGTGTATTTGTTCAGTACGAAAGAGAGTCTGCTGAAGCTGTAAGAGTTTCTAAAACGACTGACGGTGTACCTACAGTTAAAACACTTCTTATTCATGTTATCTTCCATGATCCTTGCAATACAAATCTTGTGTATGCAGGTGTTGTTATTGCGGAAAGAGCGCAGCCTAACATTGAAAGTGTTGAATTATCGCTCACACCTGACGGAAAACATTCTATCGAGTACAAGCTTCAGAAACCTTACTGTGACGAAACAGGCAAGTTAGTTGATATTATTGTAGCAGAGGAATAATAAACTTATTGGCGGCTGAAATATGCCGCCTTTTTGAGGTGTACTAATATGTCAAAAAGATTAAATAGATGTGCGATATGCGGAAAAGAATATGAAGTTTGTTCTACTTGTGCTTCTATTAAATCATTCACTCCGTGGAGAACAATCGTTGATAATATTAATTGTTATGGTATACATACAGCTTTAAGAGATTATACAAATGGTTATATCAACAAGGAGGAAGCTAAAAGATTGTTGACAGAGCATGATTTATCCGGAGTAGAAAATTTTCAAGAAAACATTAAAGTGGCTATCGCAAATATCTTAAATGAATCAGATCAGAAGAAAAAATCTAAGAAAAATCATATAAATGATAATGAAAACATAGATGAAAACAAAATTATCAATGATGATAACAGCAATATTGAACAGTAATTATAATTAAGGGGATAACAAAGTTCAATATTGTCTATCCCCTATTTTTTACGAATTGAAGGAGTGTTAGTTGTGAGAGCATATAGTGATATATTCGGGTGGATGTATGATACTGAATATGTAAGATTTATCCCGAATATGAAACAAAATTGCAAATATCTGAAATCGGGACAAGCAAACGGAGAACTTGTAGATATTATCTGTGGAGAAGATGATAGATTGGTATTCGTATGGAAAAAATCAAAGATAATGAATGATTTGTATGTAAAATGGTGTAATCACGAATTATGATGAGGAGGAGTTACTATGGAAGAAATCTTGAAAAATATAGATTGGGTTACAGTCATCGAAGTAATATGGAGAGTAGTATTACTCCCAATTGTGATATATTTATTAACTGAAATAAACAACTATGCCAAGGAAAAGAAAATCAATCATTACACGGATATAGTGCTTAAATTGGCTAAAATTGCGGCAAAAACTACATATGAGACATTTGTTAAAGACATAAAAGGAACGGATGTATGGACAGAAACTACTCAGCAGGAGGCATTAGATTTAGCAAAAGACGAAATTCTTAATGCTTTATCTGATTCCGCTATTGAAATGCTCGAAACTGCAAATAAAGATTTTGAGTTATGGGTTGAAAACGCAATAGAATCGGCAATATATGACTTGAAACGTGAGGGCAAAGCAAATGAATAATATAGAAGCGATTTTTCAAGTAGATTTTAAAACGCTTATACTGTACATATTTGCCATAGTTTTTTTTGTTGTTACTGTTGCCGAGGTCATAGGTAAATTTTCTGTAGTAATAGGTAAACCTGTAGTTTGGATGAGAAAAAGAAAAGAAGACCACGAATTGATAATCTCTATCGCTAATGAGGTTAAAGCGTTAAAAAAGCGTTTTGAGGAAACAGAAGAACAATCTATGAAACGTGACCAAAAACTCGAAAACAATTTTAATAATTTGGAATTAAAGTTTGGGACTATTTCAAGTAAACTTGACGAAATGCAGCGTAAGAGTGACGAAGCGGAAGTTTCAAAGTTGCGGGATATGCTTATGAAGTACTACAACAAATACAAAAGTGCAGATGAATGGTCGTTGCTTGACAAAGAAGCGTTTAATAGTTTGCTTAAACAGTATGAGAGCCGTGGCGGTGACGGATATATACATAGCGTTGTTGTACCTGTAATGGAAGAATTAAAAGTTGTTGATAAATAATTGATATGGGTAGTCTCAATACGACTACCCTATTCTTATTGAGGTGGTAATATTAAAAATTCCGGAAAAATATTTGAAGATTGTTTTAGGAAATCTATACCCGATTATTGTTTAGCAATTCGACTTCCCGACCCTGCTGCATCGTTTTCAGGTGGAGATATTACAAGATTTGCAGTTAAAAATCCTTGTGACTTTATTGTGTTTGATACTTCCACAAGAGTATTATATTGCTTGGAATTAAAATCAACTAAACAGAAATCTATTTCATTTGAAGTTACTTCTCTTAAATCACAGCCTAAAAAAATGATTCATAAGCATCAAATTGAGGGGTTAATGAAATTTAGAGAATATGATTATGTGGTTTCAGGGTTTGTTTTTAATTTTCGAGATGAAAAAAACAAGATAGAACATACTTATTTTCAAAATATAGATGATTTTAATATTATGGTAAAATCATTAGATAAAAAATCGTTTAATGAAAATGATTTAAAGAAAAATAAATCTTTAGAAATTGAAGGCACTTTGAAACGGGTTAATTATATTTGGGATTTAGGTAGTTTCTTTGAAATAGAGAATAAATAGTTGAGGTGATTATATGAGAGTAAAAAGAAATGATTGTGTCGGTTGTAGCAGTCAATTTGGGTATTGTATCGGTGAAGCCTGTCGATATTATGGGGAATATGAAGTTTTAGAATGCGATGACTGTGGAGTTCAATCAGAATATTTATATAAGTACGAAAATAAAGAAGTTTGTGAAAATTGTTTACTTGAATATTTCGAGAAAGTAGAATTGGAGGAAAATTAATTATGGCAAGAACAAAAAAAGAAGTAGTGGAAACCAAATCAATAGAAGAAATGACAATCGAAGAACAGAGAGAATACGCAAAAGAAAACAATCCTCTGCTTGTGTATAATGCTTTATTCAGATTAAACAAATTTTTAGATGTTATTGAAGCACTGATTCCTAATCAGGAAAATATTCCTGAACTGATAGAAATAGGTAAAAGTTTAGCAGATGAAAATACGAGAAAAGAAACAATTGAAACAATATTAGATATACGTCAAAGAGAAGTGCAGAGAGAAGAGGAATTTAAAGATATAGTCGATCGTCTGGTGGCTAAAATTCGTGAATATGAGCCAAATTATGGGGTTAAAAACTCATAAAATGGCAGTTTTATAGAATTAATAGCAAGAATACTCCCGCTTCTGAAGCGGAGAGATGAATTGCGAAAGAGAGGTGATACCGTGGAAAAAGCGTACAAATACAGAATATATCCAAACAAACAACAGAAAGAGTTAATCGCTAAAACTTTTGGTTGCGTTAGGTTTGTTTATAACTACTATCTCGCACAACGTATCGAGAAGTATAAAGAAAATAAAGAAACAATATCATACAATGAATGTTCTGCTGACTTAACTCAATTAAAGAAAACGGAAGAATACCAATGGTTGAAAGAAGTAGACGCGACAGCATTACAATCGTCTTTGAAAAATCTTGATGTGGCTTACCAAAAGTTCTTTAAAGAGCATAGTGGCTTTCCTAAGTTTAAGTCAAAGAAAACGCATAGACATTCTTATAAAGCCAAATGTATAAATGGCAATATTCAGTATTTAGGTAAATGTATTAAACTACCTAAACTCGGAATGGTAAAAACGAAAACTAAGTTAGTACCACAAGGCAGAATATTAAATGCTACGGTATCGCAAACACCAAGCGGTAAATATTACGTTTCGATCTGCTGCACAGGTGTTGATATTAAACCTTTACCTAAAACAAACAACACGATAGGTATTGACTTAGGCATTAAAGAATTTGCTATTACAAGTGATGGGAAAATGATAAGTAACCCTAAATTCTTAAAGAAGTCTTTAGATAAACTCGCTAAATTACAAAGACAATTATCTCGAAAACAAGAGGTAGTTCAAACTGGAATAAAGCAAGGATAAAGGTAGCAAGGCAGCACGAAAAGATTACTAACCAACGTCAAGACTTTTTACAGAAATTATCAACGGAAATTATTCGCAATAATGATGTTATCTGTGTTGAAGATTTGAGTATATCGGGAATGCTACAAAATCACAAGCTTGCAAGGTCTATATCCGATGTATCGTGGAATGAGTTCATAAGACAATTAGGTTATAAAGCTGATTGGTACGGCAGAAAACTTGTTAAGGTAGGAAAATTCTATGCAAGCAGCCAAACTTGTAATCATTGCGGATATATCAATAAGGGAACAAAAGACTTATCCGTAAGAGAATGGACTTGTCCTGAATGTGGAGAATATCACGACCGAGATGTGAATGCCGCAAAGAATATACTTGATGAAGGATTAAGGCTTTTAGCCTAAATTATACAACATAGGGTAGGAAATACCCGAATATACGCCTGTGGAGTTAGTAGGTTACGAGGACGATGAAGCAGGAATCTCCCACTTCTTAACAGAGTGAAAGTGGGAGAGGTTCAATTTAGTGTTAATCGGAACAAATATGTATAAAAAAATAAAAATCCATAACAATATTTATTAGTTTATTTAATTTTATAACGGATTAAAAAAATATCATCAAAAGGAGAATCTATATGAATAATTTTTACAAATTAGAACCGGTATTTAAAGCTGTATCGGAGAAAGAATATAAAAAGTTTATTGATGAATACCCTCGGAGATTGGAACGTGGTTGGTCAGGAATATCATCTCCACCTTTAATTTCTTGGAATGATTGGGAATTAGCAAACAGATTTCCTTTTAGTGTAGTCGCTGAAACTTACCAATATACCGATAAAAAAGGAGATATGTGGTATAAAGCACCTGAAGATAGAGAGTTTCTCATTATGGAAAACTACAAAGAAGTGTTTAATAGCAAAACAGGATATGTAGCAAAAAATAATGAATAATTCTTAGTTCAAAAGAATAAAAGAAGAATAATAATGTCTGATTATAAAATTGAATGTAATTGTGTGAATATATGGGTGTTGATATTGTAGCAGCTACAACGACTTTGCCAATAGAAAAATAGAAAAAATAAAACAACATTCCGATCGTCTTGAATCTATACAATTACGTTTTAAGGCTGGCAATTTTATTGAACTTTCGACAGTCCAGATTTACTTATTGATTCTATTGTTCTTATAGGAATAGATACAAACGGTGAATATATTGATGATATAGATTTTATGATATATAAAAAGCAGAAAAGCTTGTTTTTGCTTCTATATCAACCTGTTCCTGCTATGTTATGAATGCTCTTGTATATAACAGTAAAGTACAGTAAAACATCTTACCCCGTTTTTTTGCGGGGTTATTTTGTGAGGTGATATAATGGCAGCGAAAAATATGGCAGACCTTATCAAAAACATACGAAAACAACTTGATGCTACAATACTATTGGTGGCACAAGATGTTCAAGAATATATACAAAAAGAATTAGATAAATATTACAGTGAATATGATCCGGCAAAATACATACCCCGTACTCATCAACTCCAAAATTGCTGTGTTGTATCACAGCCACAAATTATCAACAATAGTATCAAGGTAGATGTCTATTTAGATATTGAGTCACTTCATTATATCACTAAAGGGGCAGACCCATTTAAAACGGTGGTGTCTGCCGATTATGGTTTACACGGTGGTTGGGATATTGAAGACAAACATATTGTACCTTGGGAGCAAATAAGTCCTCAAAACACTGGAGATGTTGATACAGGAGGCAATGGAACATCTATATGGACGGTGCCAATTACTGAAATTTTAACGACTAAAAAAATACGACAATGGTTTATGGAAGCTGCGAAAAAGTACGGCTTGCCACTTAGATAATATTACTTTAACTCTCTCCTTTCGAGAGAGTTTTTTATTTACAGAAAGGAGAGATAAGTAAAAATGAATGACGATTTTAAAATTTCGTTAGTCGGGGTGTTAGATGCTGAAACAACAGCTAATAATATAAAGGGTAAATATGGCGAAGTAAAAGGAAAACTTCCAAATATCGAATTAATAGGACAACTTGATATCACTAATACAATAAACACAATAAATGGTCAATTATCAGGAATAACACAACATTTACACTCGTTAAATATAAACGCTAATATCGCAGGTATAAATTTCAACTCGAGTCAGGTTCAGCAACAAGCAAGCGTTATAGGTAATCAAATCAACAACGGTATATCACAAGGGGTAAACAGTGCCAATAATATACTTAACCAATTTGTAAATACTCTGCATAGTTACCGATGGAATGATAACGAAATTCAAAATGCTGTTTCAGAAATAAACAGGCTTGCACAACAAACAGGGATAACAATAGCATCTTTGAGTCAATCAATATCGGAAGTTACGGGTAAAAAAGGAACAAAAAGAGTATTAGATGTTAGTGTTGAAGGTATAAATCAGCTCGGACAAGCAACTAAACTTGTAAGACAATGGGATTTGGATTCAGGAAATTTAGTAAAAACAACCGACAATTTAAAATCGGGAGTTGTAGCAACTGCATCGGAAATGCAAAAATTAAGCGATCAAATTACAAAAGTCGCAAGTTCTTACGAAAATAAAGTGGCAAAAATTAGAGCGAATGTTCAAATTGGGCAAAAACCTATTACACCTGCAATGTCAGCCGATTGGAGTCAAATTGAAAGTCAGATAAGTGCAATCAATAATGCAATTGGACAATTCCGAAACTCGACATCAGCTACTTTTGCGCAAAATGAAGCAGGTATAAAATCTTCGATAACTAACTTAGAGATATTAATAAAGGATTTGCAAAATGCAAGATATCAGGCAAGTGTACTCCGTGCCAATCCTGTTGAGGTATTAAGACAAGAAGCTATAGAAAAAGTTACGCAATTCCGCAACGAATTGGAAAGAGCAAAAGGTGATGTAAGTCAGGTTAATAATGATTCTATACGATGGCTTGCTACCCTTAATAATGTTGGAGGGTTTAGAGTTACTGGAGCAGAAATCGTTGATATTCTCGACAATATCAAAGTCGCAAGAGAACGCTTGAATACATCGAATAAAAAAGAAGGTATAGATAATAGTCTCGAAAAAGTAAAGATTCAAGCACAAAGCCTATTGTCCGAAATAGAGAAATTAGAAAAGTCAAAAATAATACCTAACGGCTTTAAGATAGATGTTAATGGTGTAGAAAAAGGTTTAGAAAATATAAAAAATGAGATATCATTAATATCAAAAACTGGAAAAGGAGATTTATCTGTTTTATCTGCACAGTTTAGTCTTTTCAAGAAAGAGTTGTCTAAGATGGGTGGAAGTACAACAGCTAACACTAATTTTACAAATTCTATTAATCAATGGGTAACCGAAGCAAAAGGATCGATCAAGAATTTCGATGCTGTTTTCACTCAAACGATAGAACATATAAAAACTGAAGCGGCAAGTGCTGATAAGATCGCTTTAAGCAATCTTAAATCACAGTTTTCTGATTTGAAAAATGTATATTCATTTTTACAGAAAATGGAAAACAATACAATTGGTGCGACATTTACGCAAAAATCAGAACAACTCAAAAAATTCGGTAGCGATGGAGCTACTTCGCTTAACACATTAACGAAAGCCTATAATAGCTTGCAAACGGCAATACAGACAAATGACTTTGCAAAAATACAGGCAGCAATCAAAAATTATGATACTGAATTGAAGAAAGCCACAAGTACGGTTAAGACTTTTACGGCACAGGGCAAGCAAATAAATAATATAGCCAATCAACGATTCTCCAATCAGATGGAAGAATGGCAAATAAAGAATACAAGAGCAGCAAAAGTTTTTGGAAACGAAATAAATCGTATACGGGGAGAGTTAAAAAATGCTGATAAAACCAAGCTGACACAGTTAAGATTGCAATTTGATGCCGTACAGAAGTCGGCGAGAGAGATGGGTCTGTTGGGTAAGACATTTACGCAATCTTTTGTAGAAATGAGCAGTAAATTTGCCACTTGGTTCGGCGTTACATCTCTTATGGCACGAACTGTTATGTTGTTACGGTCAGCAGTAGAAGAGGTAAAGAATGTTGATAAGGCGATGACAGAACTCTACCGAGTAACCGACTTAACAGCAAATGGTTATGAGAAATTATACACCAAGATAACTAAGTCGGCACAAGATTATGGTATAAAACTGGACAATCTTATATCATCGACTGCAAGTTGGGTCAGGTTTGGTTTTGATACTGATACTGCGGAACAATTAGCTGAAATATCAGCAATGTATCAGCACGTTACAGATCTTGACGAAAGTACAGCTGTTAAAAATCTGTTGACGGCATACAAAGGTTATCAAACACAATTGCTTGAGTTAACTGGCGGTGACGAAACGGCTGCGGTCGAACGGATTGCAGACATATATGATAAGCTCGGTAACGAATTGCCGGTATCCGCTGCCCAAGTCGCAGAAGGTATGAACGAATGGGCAGCTATTGCTGCAGCTTCCAAAACAACATTTGAAGAAGCCACAGGTTTAATTGTTGGTGGTGGTTCAGTAACGCAAGATTTTACATCAATGGGTACTGCTTTAAAAATTGTAACCATGCGTTTGCAGGGGATGAAAGGAAAACTTCAAGAGTTGGGTGAAGAGGTCGATGAAAACATTGTCAGCACTTCCAAGATGCAAACCCAAATACTCAACTTAACACATGGTAAAGTCAATATTTTCGAGACGGACGGTCAAACTTTCAGAAGCACATATGAAATCCTGAAGGATATATCCGCCATTCAAGAGGAATTGACAGACCCCGAAAGAGCAGAATTGCTCGAATTGATTGCTGGAAAAAATCGTGGTAATGCAATACAAAGTTTACTTGGCAATTGGCAGGAAGTCGAAAAGACTGTAATAGCCGCATCTAATGCGGAAGGAACAGCGGCAGCCGAAAACGAAAAATATCTTGCAAGTTTAGAGGGTAAATTGACCTCTTTGAAAGCAGCATGGTCTGTGTTGGCAAATGATTTCTTTTCTTCTGATTCGTTTAAGGGCATGGTAGATGGTGTTACCGTACTTGTTAATGGAATAAACACATTGATTCAAACACTTGGCAGCGTACCTACAGTTATGACAGGGTTGGTTGCTGCATTTTCGTTTAAAGGTCATAACTTCTTTGAATACATTAATACAACAGCTACAGGTGCAGCAAACAAAATAGGCTTTTTAGGTCGGTCATTTAGTGATTGGAAGAACCATAATTACATTAGCCATTCAGATATGGCTGCGTTAAGAGAGTATAATGCTTTGATAGACAGTGGTGTTTCTGCTAATGCGGCATGGGATAGAAGTATGTTGAATGCGGGTGCTATGGCTCGCAATTTAGCTAAAGATGCAAGTTTAGTTGCAGATGGTGTCAATAAAGGCAAAGTCGAAATGGCTGGCTTAGAACAAGCAAGCAGAGCAACGGCTGTTGGTGTTAAATTATTAAATGTTGCATTGAATACTCTTGCTACTGTAGTGGTTTCCTTAATAATAAATTCTGTGATGGAACTTATTCAGGAACAACATAACCTACGACAATCGTTAATTGACACAGGCAAAGAAACAGCGAATGAAATAAAAAATATCAAAGATTTGAAAAAGGCTTATGAAGACAGCGTAATAGCTTATAATGATGGTATAGGTTCAAAAGAAAATATGATTTCTGCCGCTCAAACTTTAGCGCAAGAATTAGGTATGGAGAGCGATGTTGTTCAAAATCTCACTAATGATTATAAAGGTTTAAGCGCAGCGATAGATGAAGCCTATATTGAAAAACTTAAAGAAAAAAGACCTGAATTGCTTGCTGCCGTGCAAGCTACAGAAGAAGAAACAGATTCGTTTTGGAAAAATCCAAGCCAAAATTTTGTAGTTCCAACCTCACCTTCAGAGGAAAAAATGAGCGATGTTGATAAAGCTATATGGGGAGATTTGCAAAATGAAGGTTTGGCTGTAGCAGGTAAAATCCCCGACACTCGAAAAAAAAATAGTCAGTTAATCTTTAGCGACACTACAGAAACAGTTGATGGAAGAGTTGAAGCTTATAATAATTTAATTAAAGCAAGGCAACGAATGACTGAAGTTTTCACACCTGATCAATTAGATGAATCGGAATATTGGGACTTAATTAACGAAAAAATTAATAACCAAAAAGACGAAATGGAAGCGTTGATTTCAGCCCGAAAAGAATACAATGCAAATGTTGTTGAAGAACAGTATTATAATTTAACAAAAGATGATATCCCAAAAACAATAGAAGACTTCAATCACCTTGAAGAACAAATGAAATCAGGTGTAGAAACAAACGGGAATTATCGTGGAAGTCAGGAGCTTATTAATCAAGCAATCGAAGATTATATACATAATCAGCCTGCATATATTAAGGCTTTAGAAGAAGAACAAGCAACCAAAGAAAATAATAATACAAACATCGGAGTTTCAGAGGATCCGTTTTTACAGTTTAAAAATATGGTTGGCGAAACCGTATCATACACCCAAGAAGAATTTGAGAAACTATTTTCTTTGGGAGATAAAGACAATCCTTTTGACGGCTTAATCAATAGCTCAAACGAATATGTTGCTGCATTAAAGGCTGTTGATACGGAAATGTCAACCGTTGAATCCGCATTAAAGGAATACAACGAAAAAGGTAGTATATCGGTAGAAACAGCGGATAAACTTCTTAAAGCAAATGGGAAGTATGGAGATTCTCTTGTTTATACCCAGAATGGTATCGAATTAAATGTTGATGCTTTAAAAAAGGAAAACATTGAATATATTGAAATATTAAAGCAAAAATATCAAGCTCAGATAGAAGCTGCAAAATTAGCAGAAGCAGAAGCAAAAGAGGCGTTAAGCCATCAAAAAAATGCTTTAGCTGTCCAGTTGGAAGAAGCTGCTTTAAGAAAAAAGGAGCTAAATGGCGCAGAAGGGCCATTACAAGGTAATAAATTCAAATATAATGTAGCAAGTCTTCAAACATCAGGAAATAGAGAAGCTATAAGAGAAGCGGAAATTACAAGAGAGCAAGCAGAACAAGAGTATCAAAAACAAATAGATTTATTAAACAGCTTAATTGATAAAATTAACAATCCTGATTTTGGAGCTTATGTTCCACCCGAAGAAAAAAATAATGCTTCATCATCAACACCGAAAACTAAATCCTATGAAAAGAATACAAACGCTTACAATTGGGCTGATGCTTGGTTACAAGATCAACAAAATAATGCAGATAAACTCAAAACTGAATACGACAAAATAAACAAGCAGTTGGATAAAGCTATTGAGTTAGGTGACGAAAAACTTATCAGAAGTCTTTCTGAGAACGCAGTCGAAAAATCAAAGCAAATACAAGAAGTTCAGGCAAGTGCGGCATCGGAAGGTAGAACTCGTTATGCAGACATAATGAAAGAAATTTGGAGTATGGCTCCTGAATTACAAGATAAGAGTATAGACGATATTACCGAAGACGACTTGCTAAAGGTTGAGAAAAGGCTTGACGACATAATCACCAAGGAGAAAAATATCGCTGTTGATATGTATAATGCAAACAACGATGTTGTTGACCCTAATCAAACAGCCATTGAAACAGCCGAAAATAATGCAAAGCGTTGGGATGAACTTATTAAAAATGCTCAAGAGTATTATAAAGCATTTGGCGAAGTATCGGGGGAAGGTTCTTTCGCAGAAGACTGGGCAGAACAAGGCGACAATATAGTTGAAACTGTAAAAACAACTTTCGATGCGGTAAATGACATTTTTGACAAGAGTGTTGAAAATCAACAGAAAGAACTCGATAAGCTTGATTTGCGTATAGACTTACTTGATGATGACGATTTTTCGGGTCAAATGGATTTAATTGCTCAAAAGTCACAAATCAATACTGAAATAGCGAAAAATCTCGCTAATCAAATTGAGTCAATAAAATCTGAATTTGAAGACAGTTTGCTTCCGGAAGACGAATACAAATCTCGTATGGAAGAACTGGAAGACCAATACAACGATTGTATTAAAGCCGGAAAAGAATTTGAAGATACGCTGAAAGATATAGCACAAGAACAAATTGATAACATATCTTCTGTAGAAGATAATGTTATGAGTTATCTCGAAGACTATCTCAAAGCTGTCGAAGATAACTCACAAAAAGAAATAGATGCTGCCGAAAAAACAGCCGATGCAAAAAAGAAGGCACTGGATAAAGCTAAAGATGCCCTCAAAGACTACCAAGATGAACTTGAAAAAGAATGGCAGGCTGAAGATGACAGAGCCGCACGACAAGAAAAATTAGATCAGCGAAGTGACCTGTCATCACAAAGAGCTAAGTCTTTAGCCGCTGCTGCTTCGGGTGATTTAGAAGCATTATCTAAAGTTGAGGAACTCGACAAAGAAATAGCCGACATCGACAAGGACATTCAGGAAGAAGCAACAAAGCAAATCAGGGATATGTTGAAAGATTATATTGCCAAACAGGAAGACGACTTAGACAAGCAAGCTGACAAGATAGACGAAGAAATTGACCTGATGAAACAACAGCTTGAAGAAGCCCAAAAAATGAATGAAGAATTACTCAAAGGCGAAAGCGGTATGGCTTTAGTCCACGCTTTAATGAATGGTGAACCTGTTAAACTGAACGGACAGGAAGTCGATTTAAATACTATAAGAACAAGTGTTGATACTGAAAACGGTAATGCTTTTAGTTATGGCTATGAGAATGAGACTTCTGAATGGCAAGAAAACTTGACTAAATCTTTAGCGGCTGTTGCTAATCTTGAATCTTTGAATGAATTGGCACAAGGTAATTTTACTTTGCAAAATGGCAATATCCTTTTGAGTAACGGGCATAGCTTCGATACTTCTATGTTGAGTACAACTAATCCAAATAGTATTGTCAATGGTCTTATTCCGGTCGATCCTAATTTACTTCCTATTGCTCCTCTTGCTAATGGAGAAACCATTATGAGTAGTTTAGGGATAGGAAAGACTTTGTTTGATAATTCAGAGGTAATTAAAAAGATGGGGGATATACAGAAATCTATTGACAATAATAACAACCCTCCTGTCCTTACGATTCAAGGCAATTTGCTTAATGTTGAGGGAAATGTTGTGGAAGATACTATTCCAATGATAAATGATATCGTAGCAAAACAGATACCTAACGCTTTAATGAGTTTACAAAAAGGAGTTAGCAGAAATGCAGCGTTGATAAAGTATAGTAGATAATTATTATTTGAGGTAGGAAAATCACGTTCCTACCTCTTTTTTGTTGAAAATTCACGGAGGTGATTTTATGGGATTTATAAATGATTGCAAAGTTACTTTTAATGGGGTCGATTTAACGACTTATGGATTGACAAATGTAACTATTGGTAATAACATAAAGCCTCATATTTTTGGAGCAAATAAATCTATCCAGACCGCAAAATCTTTATATGGAAAAAGAAATGTTATAACAGGATGTAATAAAGAACCAATTACTTTCGATTTAACTTTTAGCAAAGGGGATTCAACAATAACCGAAGATTTTTGCAGTGAATTATATCAAATATTCGATGTTACAACATATAAGCCACTTAAATTCGGGAACGAAGATATGTATTATAACGCTATGCCAATGGTCGGGTCTGTTAGTGAACTTAATTTATATATAGGTTCAAAAGGATATGTGACTATTCCTTTCGTGTGTGATGCCGGTAATGGTTGGATAGATAGAGAGTATAATTTTAGCCGCAACTCAGAAACTATAGGTATAACATGGAGTATGAACAACCCGTGCAATGTTAAGGATATTAATGATACATATAGAGTATATCCATACATAGAGATACAAGTTCCAGTTAATACTAATTATGTTAGTTTCGGTCTTGCGAGTCTTATAGATGCAGGAGATAGTAATGCTTGGTTTACACTTGATAATATTTCGGAAAATCAGACGATAGCCATAGACTGTGCGAATAAGCAATGCTACAGCTCAGCAGGAGACAATATCGTAGACAGTATAAGATATGATCAATTCTTTTTTCTCGAAGGTGGAGACAATACTATATATCATAGACAAATACAGGGTACTACATCTTATTATAATATTAATTTTTATTTAAGCTGTCCGTATATGACTTGAATTGAGGTGAATTAATTGAGATTAAGTAAATTAATTGAAGGTAGGACTTATACCTATGAGATGATTTTGAGGAAGCAAGACTTGGTGGCTATCGGTTATATTCCTTATTCAAGTATATCATATACGAGAAAATTTAACGATTATGACGAATTGTCTTTTACTACATTCAGATATTTATATAGCCAAAAGGATAAATCTCAGTATGTAAATCCTATATGGGAACAACTTACGGCAGGATATGTAGTTGAATTAAGGATTTGGGATAGTAATTATGTTGATGAAAATACTATTATAGATAATGTATCAGGGGTAAAAGAGTGTGTTTTTAAAGAATATTTTACTATTTCTAAGCCCGATATGCAAGCAAACGAAACGAGTGATAGTGAGAAAACGATTAATTGTATAGCGCAACATCAAATGGCATTTAAAAAGTTAAAATTACGAGGATTTGATGATACAAGAAAACTATACGATTGTCGGTTATCATCAAGCACAAGTTCTTCAGAAGAAATTATATACGATATTGTAACAGATGTTAATGGATATCCGATAGAAAACACTTATACTGTTGATAATTCAATAAGCACATACGATCCGACAGATAATACAAAGGGTGGTATATTAAATTATATTTTAAAATATATTTTGCCTGATTGGAAAGTTAGTTACTATGACGCAGAATTATTGAGAGTAGGACAACAAGGCAGACAAATAAATGTTGACAGAAATTTATTTACAGGTGCAATCGTTATTGGTGGTGATGATTCGGATGGACACGGCACATTAACGCAAGGTATTGCTACATATTGGAAGACAACAGGTAGAACAATATATAACAATATGCAAACAGCTATAACATCCGCTTCTTATAGTCTATCTGCCGCTGTGGATGGTACAGTAAAAGCACAGTATCAAATTGGTAGTGCATGGGCTAAATATGAAATCTCAAGTTTTTTGTCGTCAGATCGTGTATGGAATGAAAGCAATATTGATTCGATAATAAATGAACCTTTGAACGGTGCTAAACTGTTGACAGATGCAGAAAGTTTGCTTGTTAACACACAAACATTGATCCAAGAATTATATAGTTTTCAATATAACTTTAGTGAGCTAAATAGTATAGATGGTAAAGATATAGATTATCTAAGTCAAGCTGAAGCATTTGTGTATTTAAATGATTATTGTAATGCACTTCTTTATAAACTTATTGCACCTTTATATATATACAAAACGGCTTCGGGCAATGTGCCTTATCGTTCTTTGCAACTTGATGGAACACTTGTTGACGTATTTGAAAAGTTGCAAGATTCTTTCTTATGTGTATTCGGATTTGATAACATAAATAAAACAATTCAAATCTACAGTAGAGATAATGAAGTAGTAAATCCTAATAGTTCGCTTATAATTAGTCCTGATAATTATATGACGGATATCTCGTATCAGGCAGATACTGATCAAATAATAACAAGGCTGTATGCTACAGGTAAAGATGACCTGTGGTTAAGTGGAGCAAATATAACGGGACAGCGATTTGTAGATAATTTTGGTTATTTCACAAGTCAACCAAGTAAATACTTTACGGCGGATTCTGACGGTAACTATCCTCTTGTTACCGCACTTGAAACTTATGCAAGTATACTTGAACATTACTCAGATAAAAGCAATCAAGCAATAACAAGAAATGATATATTATATGTTTCCGGTAATGTGTATGAATATACGACAGAAACATATAATCTCGAACAGTTGCGAAACAAAATAAGTGAGTTGAGCGACAGAGTATCAGTATGCCAAAGTCTTGCTAAGCAATGGTCATATGTTTATTACAGTGATACGGCTTCAAGTGGTGCAACGCAACAGGTGTCTGCTGGGGCTGTTATTGCTGCAAATAATGAATTATCAGAGATAGAGCAGGATATATCGCAGTATATAGACTTTGAATTGAATGCAACAACAGTAAGAGCTATCTACGACATTGATAGTGACAGCTTTAACACAAGCGTAGGTATGCCGGGAGAACCAATTGGAACACAAAGTGGTTTCTACTTATACGCAAATTTATATCGGCTGCAGGAGGCACTTGTTAATTGGCAAACACAGTTTACTTATGAAAATGTAAGAGACTTGAATGATAATATTATATTCACAACCGAATTGTTGAATCAGCTTCGTGTGTACATATACGAAGAAGATGTGTCTTTTGATAATATCTCGGACGACAACGTGCTGTATCAATACGCTAAAGACTATCTGGAATATATCAATCAGATACCTATTACTGTAAACATAGGTATGGTGGACATATTAAGTAATTATCAATATCAGAGAGAATGGTCATTGATTACTGATGTGGGTGCAAAAATAAGAGTAGATTTTAGAGATTTCGACTTGAATATGCACGATACTAAATTAAAATTGATGGAATATACCCATTCTGTTTCTAATGGTCAGCAGGATTTAAAAATTACATTATCTAACGCTTATGAGTTGAGAAATGTTTATAATCAAATGTTGCAGAATGTGTGGTATAATTCGTATAAAAACACGAAAGATATACAGAGTTATAAAAAGTATTGGGAAGATTTTATCAAGAAACAAGATGATTTATTGTTGCAAGGGCAAACAATAAGTGCTGATGTTAACAATATTGTTGATGGTTTAGGGAGACCAGTTGTTAACGCAAACGGCTTAGTATTGAGTAAATTCGGTAATAATGCAATAAAATCTAATGCAGACGGTTATTATGTTCATGACCGGGGTTTCTCCAGTACAAAAAATGGTACGGGGTATACGGCTAATACGGTGTTGCGTCCTAATCAAATCGTTTTTGATAATGCCGATGTTGTCTATGATACAAGCCCAACAGGATATACTACATTTACGGTTAAGAACGTAGGCAGCAATAGTGGTAATGCAACTGGATTGCCTCGCTATTATACTGCTCCTTTTTGCAGTCAAAAATTACAAGCACTTGATATTCGGAATGGTACAAATTACATAACAACCAATTCAAATGGCGATCCTTGTATTTATTATGCAGAAATGACAATGGACTCTTCATCAGGTAATTTAAACGGTGGAGAATATTTTTATTATATGGCTAAATTAGTGCCTGATACTACAGAATCTGCTGTAAATGGATATGCGGTTCAGCAATTTACAGACAACACAGGTAGATTAATGTATTACAATGTAAATGATGACGGTACAATAGATTATAACACTTTGGTATACACTGCCCCCGAAAATGCAGAATTACTTGAACAGTCAAAAGTTAAGATATATCAAGCTATATTATATCCAACTATTCAGGTTAAAAGAACAACAAAAGCATCTGATGATCACGTTCCCGATGTTGTTTTCGGTATAGGAGATTCTAACGGATATGGCAAATTTACCGTAAGAAAATTGACCGATTCTGCTCAACTATTATATACAAGCCGAACGGAAAATGGTAGGATACGAGGCTTGGAGATAAAAGACAATGGCATATATCAAATACGAGGTAATGAAAGTAATATTATTCCATTTACACATCTTTCTTCAACAGAGCCAACAACGGCTGAAGAAGGCGATTTATGGATAAAAACATGATATGAGAGGTGATTTATAATGGCTTTAACGCCCGAATCGATAGCGGAGACATGGACACATGGTGACACAGTAGAAATAGCAACAACAGACGATTGGAATGTGTTTGCAACTTATCTAAACGCAAATCCTACAGCAGGAAGCGTTAGAAGTGCAAGGCTTATAGACAATCTGGATTTTACAAACAAAAATTGTATTTTTATTACAGCCACGGGATATACGTCACCAATCACACATCTGTCATTTGACGGAGGGGGTTTTGAAATTAGTAATATAGTAGCAACTCTTTCGGGTAATTTCAACGGTTTGGTGTGGTTTCGTGAGACTACTAATACTACTTCCATTAGCGATGTTACGGTAAGGAATTGTTATGTTACGACTAACACCGCAACATCAGGATTATTCTGCGTTATGTCTGGGTATGTGGCTGCGAATTGCCATATTACGAATAGTCGATTTAATATGGGGGCAGAATTTCGTGGCATACATGGAGGAACTGGCGGTGTTGAATCATGCTCAGAAAATATCACAGTTTCTCTTTCGTCAGCAATAACAGGTGGTAGTTATGTTGGTATCTATGGTCATCCTATAAACAAATGTGTTGTAATCAACGACATATCTGTAGAGCATAACAATGTCCTTATTACAGATTTTGATGGTTCTTCTTCCGCAACAACAATAGGTTCATCATTTTCGAGGAGTAGAGTAACAACAAATAACACAGGCGTTACATTCCGACCATTTGCTATACCATATCCAACTGAGTGCTATTGTGCCAATCCTTTGATAGGAGTTGCTACATACACTCCGTTTTATAATATTAGAACAAATACAAGATCATATTACGATAATTCAATCGAAGGCAATCCAACAGCTTCGGCGGGTACAGAGTACGGATTAACTACAGCGGAACTGCAATCAGTTGCGACTATGCAAAGTTTAGGTTGGTATGTAAAGGCGGTGGAATAAATTATGTCTGAAATATCAAATCTTATTACAGCAACACATGATACAAAGCTGGTACATGAGGAGTATACAGGGAAGAGAAATGTATCTATCGCAATAAGGACATTACGAGACATACGATTACATTCGATTACATTCAAAGGAGTCAAATCTTCATATGTATCGGGTGGCGAAATACAAGACATATCTGTTGCCTGTAATATAAGTTCTTATGCAATGACAGCTAATGCAACATATCAAGATATTACGTTTCCACTCAATAATTATGCTGTTGCATATAGGACAACACAAACAATAACTATGCAAACAAACCGTACATTTGAGTTGGAAGACGGCATTGATTCTTCGATTGACGATAGTGCGTTAGGTATGGGTATCTTTTTTAATACTATTACTAATGTGCCATCTTTTGAGATAAATTATTATATTGTTGGCGAACCGTATCTTAGAACTAACAATATAAACGATAATTACCTTTATTTATCAGGTTTCCCGACAGATTATGGAGATTACTCAGGTAATAGTAATTGGTGGATAGATACAGACAAAGTAATTAATATCGGTTATCCTTTTATGTACGGTTTCCCGACAGATTACGGAGATTATAATTTCGGAAGGATTTATGTTAAAACTGCAAGTGGTTTTATTCTTTGTCCGATTTATCAAAAAACATCAAATGGGTTTCAGCCGTCAATTCTCAAAAAATACGATGGTAATAGATTTGTATTATGATATGAAATGGGCGGTTTCGACTGCCCTATTTTTTTACGATTGGATTAGAAATGTTTATGATTTGAATTGGTAATATTTGGTATCTAAACATAGCTGCAAAATAAATTGTGTGTAAAGAGTGTGTAAAATGTATTTTTTATGTATTGAAAGTGGCTTGTTTGCAAGGGTTTAAAATATTTTAATACTAATTCACTTTCTTTACAATGTGTTTTTATTTTTTTTAAGATAATAACATAATAAATGTGATAAATAAGCCATTTATGAGCATCAATAAATCAATTTGTAAACATTAAAAACATTATCATTTGGTATATGATTGCATAATTTAGCACCGTTTATTTAAAAAAGTGTGTAAAAGTGTGTAAAACAAATTGGATTATTTTACCAATTTCATCAACTCATTTTCTTTTACATCTTCTTCGATTTCGGTATAAATATTCATTGTTAATTTAATATCTGAATGCCCCATAATTTCTTGCATAGCTTTAGAATTAACCCCTTTGGCATACATCATCGAACAAAACGTATGTCTTAATGTGTGCGGAGCTAAAAAGTGTATTTTTAAAGATTCATTGCTTTGATGTTTGTTGTAAGTTTGTTGAACCACTTTCAGACTTGTATAAATTTGTCTTTGATTGGTTACATTTCCGTTTTTTGTGCAAAAAACAAATCCAATCCATTCGTTTTTGTATACAACTATATTTTGATTTTGTTTTATTTCAAATAATGTTTTTCTAACAATAGGAAGCATAGGAATGTCTCTCATAGAACTCTCCGTTTTTGGGGTTTGCAGATAATATCGATAACCTCCGTCTGGAGCTGACGCATATATCAAGTTGTGTCTTATGTGTATGATATTTTCTTCAAAATCAACATCTTCCCATAAAAGACCACAAAGTTCAGAGGCTCTCATTCCTGTATACAGTAAAACAATAACTTTGGCATAAATTAGTTTTCGCTGAGGCGTATTCAAAAAAATTAAAAAAGCTTCAACTTGCTTTTCTGTTAAGCAATTCCCATTTTTTGTGGTTTCTTTACATTTTTTAACGATTTTATTTATGCTTTCTAAGGTATAAGTGTTTGGATTGTGTATTATAATTCTGTTTCTTATCGCAAATTTTATAATAGAGTTGACTATGCTATAGATTCCTTTAATTGTTTTTAAAGCCAATTTTTTATTTATGGCTAAGTCTTGGTAGAAATTTGTTAATAAAGCATAATTAATGTCGTTGATTCTCACTTGTGCAAGTTTTGGTTGGATATGACGGCTATAATCTCCCATATAACGCACAAGAGTTGTTGGTTTTATGTTTACCTTTTGGATGTTCATCCAAGCTTCATACAATTCATAAAAAAACGGATTAATACTACTGCAGGGATTTAAATATTTTTGTTTAACAATTTCTTCCTCTTTTTCTCTTAGTTCTGCAAGATCATGAGCATAAATATACATCCACTTATTTGCCAATTTGTCTTTATACCTATATTGATAAGTTCCATCTTTACGTTGACTTTCTCCTGTTTTTAAAACTCTACCTTTATTATCTTTCCTGCTCATATTCAGTTCCTCCTTTTCTTAAAAGTAAAAAGAGCAACTATGTTTAGATATTTTTGATTATATCACACGATTGCTCTTTTTACAACAATTATTTATACACTATATTGATTTAGTAACCATTTCTCAAACTCTTTTCTTTTTATTAAGTATTTACTCTTCACCCTCAAAACAAACACACATCTTTCATCTCTGACCCATTCATATAACTGTTTCGTGCCGATATTAGACAACTTAGATGCTTCTACTATTGTTAGTAATATCTTGTCTTTAATTTCAACTTCCGTTGGTGCTTCCAAACCCTCCACTCCTTTTCTTGCCCGTAAAATCATCGTCTTTTACAAGTAAAAAATTAGCAAATTGGAATTGGCAGAACGCTGTTCCTTTCTTGATTTCCATAGGTTTATTCCCGTTATTTTTTATGCCGACCCAAATATGCCCTTCATTTTCTTTATTATCAACATAATCCTTGTCAATTATACCCACAGTATTCAATAATTGACAATTATATTTAAAACCAAGAGAACTTCTTGGGTATGCCTGTAATACTTCCCCGCTATTCATATATGCTTTTAAATAGGTGGGAACTTTTTTTGTTTCTTTTGGGTCGAGTATAAAATCGTATGGTGCATACACATCGTAGCAAGCTGAATCTGCCGTTGCTCTTTTAGGTAATGGCGGTTGGAAATTATGCAATTCTTTACATTCTTTCACAGCTTTTACATACTTGAAATACCTATTTTTCTGCTTTTCTTTTTCTATTTTTGCAAGTTCCTGTTTCACATCTGTTTTCGTAATACTGACAGTGAGAACGATATCTGTAACAATAAGTGTTAATAATATTATAAATAATAATGCTGGTTCCAATTCATCTACCTTCTTTCTTTTGAATATACCTTTCTAATTTTATAGGATTATCCGCAGTTTTCTTTGTTTTTATAGCTTTGTTGTTTTCTATTTTGTATAAGAAATAATCACTACGATTTTTGTCGCTTGTAATTAAGTATCTATTTCCTGATCTCGTTTCGTAATCAAGGAAGATACGTTCATTTTTATCTATTACAAATTCATTTTTCATCTTGATTCTCCAATACTAAAAATACCTCGGCATAACTAATACCTCTTTTAAGAGCTTCTTCGTGTGTTGAAACACAAAAATCAATTCGATTGCCTTGAATGGCACTTCCCGTTCCTTCAGCTACATAAGCTTCTCCGTCAATCATTATTTTGCTTCCTAAAGGAATAACATTAGGGTCAACAGCCATAGAGTGATAAGAAATGATAGGAGTTCCCATCGCCGTAAAATTATATCCGCCATTACATATTTCACAAGGACAATAATAAGTTTTGAAATGTACCTAAACTAATTATCTGAGTATTTGAATTAGTTGCTGTTTCATTTTCTGTAGTTAATTCTGTTGTTGATTCTGTACTTGCTATTTCTGTAGTTGATATGATAATGCTTGATTTTGATATATCGTCATTGATATTTACCGAAACAGTTTTGTAAGCAACAATAATAATTAATGTTGTTAGTACGAATATAGCAACTTTGTTGATTAGAATGACGAATTGCTTATTAGACATGGAATCTCCTTTGTGTTTCAATTATTTTGATGTATGTGCTTGCAGAATGATACTTTTTGTGGCACTTAGTCCATTATAAGTTTATATAGCCCACAGTGGCACTCTCCTTCGATTTGATTGTCCATCATGTTTCTAAAATCTTTGCACATACATTTAGTGTCTGGACTTTTTTCAATTTGGCAAGGACAATAATTATCATTATCTTTTAATTTTTGCCGAATCTCATTAACATATTCAGCGTTTGAGTTTAATATTACTCTCATATTTCCTCCTAAGATATTTTTTTAGCATATTGATTGTCACTGGCAAGATTTACTCCAAGTACATAGTCGTAATGAGACTGTTGGTCGGGAATAAATCTACCAAATTTAATAATTATATTAGATAATTTTTTAAACTGCTCTAAGTAGTCTTTGTATTTTTGATTTACTTCTTCCTCTGTGTAACCTGTGTATATGACGATATCGTCTTTAATATTATTTATATTTCTTAATTGTATAATAAATAGCAACACATTATCTATGTCATCGAAAGGCTCTAACCCTCCAAATATTACAGATTTGGAAATATCGTTGTTTAAATATCTATTTATTATGTTTCGTATCGGAATCTCAATATCCGGAGAATTAGCAAGTGCGCCGTTTTGACACACTTGCTTTCTGCACTCTTTGTCACATTTAAAAGTACAAGAATGACAACCGATAAACATTGAAGGAAGTTTATAGTTGACAAAATCTTCATCTATGACATATTTAACTTTCATCCTATAACCCCGTCATTTCGTAAAACATTCATCCATTGACGCTTATCAAATTCTCTTTTACGAATATTTTGATAGCTGCTTGTGGGTGTATAGAATCCGACTACCCTTGAATATGTATCTGCGATTGCTTCTCCGCAAACAGGGCACATCTTTTCTGAGATGAATGCGTGTTTATGCACACATGTGCTAATTTTTGTCGTGAAAGCAAAATATATAACTCCTTGAGACGCAACATAATTAAGCATATCCCATGCAGTTTCTTCATTTGGAAACCTGTTTTCAATATTGATATGAGCTATGCAACCACCACCACATTTTTTATCAAATAAAGAGCCTACTCTACACTTCTCCTGAATAGTGCATTTCTCCATTAAAGGAATCCACTGATTCGAGTAGATAAAGTATTTGTTTTGTTCAAATAACAGATTATCCGCCTTACACATAACACCAGCACAGTTTTCAGCAGGTATCATTTCAATGTTAAAAGTAAAATCACACTCAAAATTGTCTTTTACCTCGTTCATAATATCAAGAATTTTAGTTGTAAATGCGATAGCTTCATCAGAATAACTTTTACAACCTATCTCATCTGTATTTATTAAACCAAACAAATCCATTACTTCGTATATTCCAATACCACCGATTGTACAGAATTGCTTGTCTAATTCTACTGCGCCGTCACAATAATTAGGAAGCAAACCCTTTTCAATATTACGCTTAATAATATGGCGCATAGAAGACAATGCTTTACAATCAAGTAAAACTCTTTTCTTTAATATCTGTAAGTATTTTGATTGATTAAATTCGCTTTCATAAGCAATGCGCACAAGGTTAATTGTACTTACTCTGCACGATCCAACCGAAAGAGCAGTTCCACCTATTGAATTAATAAAAGCGTCAAGTTTCTGAGTATCGCTTAATAAACGACAACAATTGGATAATACACCAACATTATCACTTACAAAGAAGTTACTATCTGACCATTTGATATTATGGTTTGAACACCAACGAGCAAAATCTTCGTCTGCAAACTTGCCGTCTTTGTAAAGTAGTGAATATGTTAATACGGGGTATGTAAACATATTAATTTCCCTTGTTTCACTTACAACTTCCATGAAGATTTTTTGACATTCTATCAAATCTTCAATGTGGTCGATAGCAAGGGTGTTATCAGGAAACTCTACTCCACCGAAAAGAGATTCAAGGTAAGGTCTATCAAATATAGACACATTTGTAACCTTTGTATTCGCAACGGTTCGCTACGCCGTTACCGCCCATTAAGGGCTGCTCTATGTCACCATAGAGAGTAGACTATATCACAAACTGTTAAAAACAGTTTCCTTGCACTTCCACCGTCAATCGCTTACGGTGTACTCCCTTGCGGGATAGTCGTTGAACCTTCCTCATTAGAAGCTTGGCTGCTAATTGTCTTATGTCTTTTATAATTATGTATTTTAAATAAGTGGCAATCTTTACAATAAGTAATCAAGTTATTATCGTCAAGGAATCTGCTATCTTGAACGATAATTTTATATAAAGCTATCCGTTCATCTATTGTATTTATATCATGCTCAGGATGTTCTTTAATTATTTCCTTAATAATATCAGAAAAATGCTTAATATGATGAATGTGTAAGATGGTGTGGGTAGCTCCGCATAATTGACAAGTATAATTATCTCTTTTAGCTATTTTAGGCACTTGATTTACTGTAAAATATTCTCTCAATAACAAATATAATGGAGTAATCCCACCTTGCCAATTAGGATGATTTTCTCCTGTCATTAGCCCTATTTTTGATTCGGAATTATTCATCGTTTCAAGACCCAATCTGTGCATTTGTCTTCGTACTGTACCTGCGTCTATTCCGTACATATCTCCTATAGCTTTGCAAGTTAAATGTTGATTCCAGTGCAAGTCGTTCATTTTGTCAATGTTTAACAAATCGGGATGTATTTCTTTGCCATTATAATTAAATTGAGCTTCCGACATTCCTCTTGTTTTAATACCTGACTTGGTTAAATATCTGCGGATTGTTCCATTATCGGTATTAAAAAGTAAGCCTATTTTATAAGCAGATAACCCTTCGTCACAGTATAACTCAATTATTTTTTGTATTTCATCATCTGTAAATTTATAATGTCGATTTTGCTTAATGATTTGAATGCCGTTCTTTTTAAGATTATTATGAATAGCGTCATAAGATACTTTATTTTCTTTGGCTATCTGAGAAACAGACTTGCCTAATTCAACATGATTGTGATATAAATATTCATATAATTCATGCTGTTTCTTTTTTCTAACGTGTTTGGTTATAGGTTTGGAAATTTTATGTTTTAACAACCACTGTTGAATTGTATTTTGTTTACATCCATATTCCTCTGCAATATCTTTAGTACGGCGATCTTTGACTACATACTCTTCATATAACCAATCTTTATCCATCCACGGTTTTTCTCCAGTATAACGATTTTTAGGATAATTCATTTAAACACCTCCTTTATTTTATATTCTATTTTTTTATAAGACATAAGATTTTTCAGCAATTCACAAGGTTTGCTATGGCGGTCGCCCACCATAGGCGCAAACATTTACGCACTTTGGTCAATTCTTAAAAACGGTTGATTTAAACGGAATATCAGCTTTTGAAACTGCTGCCTTAAATAATAGTCGGGATTTTTCATATAATATCCGTCTTCACAGTCTTTCTTCCAAAAATACCACGCCCAAATAAGGATATTCGGCATACCCACAGCTCCCGATTGGCGGTTAGATAAGAAAGAAACAAACTCTATCACATCGTCAAAATATGTTGTTAAATGCTTGGGCGGCTGATTATTGTAGTTTTCAAGAAAAAACAAACCTTCCGTTGCCAATCTTGTAAAATCATTTGCCCAACAATAAGGGAAATAACTTGCAGTTGTGCTGTCATTCAAATAAAAGCCACGACTAAATTCTTGTTCCAACCACTGCTTTGCGGTTCTTAGCCCCCACATCTTCTTGATTTCGGTAAAAATCTTATTTAACCCAAACAGTTTATCTTCACTTTTGCCTTTTTCACTCATAAAACTACGAATGTCTTTGTGATTTGCGTTAGCGTTTGGGTCAACGGAAGCGTCAGCAACGGTATCTTTGTCTATAAAGTTTTCAATAAACTCAGAGAAGTCAAGTTGATTTGGGTGAACCCCATTAATATACTCAAAATCTTCTCCATATTTCTTTTTTAGGTCTTCAAGACAACGCTCGAAGTCTTTCGATAATTTTAATTGTATTTCCATATGTGCCTCCTACTGTTCGTTTATCCATTTTGTTGCTGTTGAAAAATCCATTAATTCGCCGTTGACCGCCAGCATAGGAACCGAGGAGATACCCAAATCAAGCATTGTTTCAACATTGTCATTTTCGGTGTAAGTTATCTGTTTGTTATTCAGCTTCTTCTTTAGCACCTCACATCTTGAACATCCCGTTGAATACAATATAATTTCTGACATAAACTCACCTCTTTGAAATATAGTATCTATATAAACGCTATTGCGGAATTGAAAGGAATTTATGGGCAGATTGTTATTCTCTGCCGTTGAGCCATTTCAGGCATTGTATTTAATGGAATAAAAGTTGAAATATTTGCATAGATTTATTTATGTTTTTATATGTTTCTGGGAAGTCATTCCAACTATCTATTGTAGATAACATTTTGCCCCATTTATTATTTTGATTCCAAGGTTTTGAAAATAGTACAGTATATCTACAAGATGATTTGTTTAAATGTTCTATACAATCATCAATAAGAATATCTCCTGCGACCATACCTTTATCATGACAGATTATCAGCTTGTCCGAATGATAGAACGGAAAATGTTTTTGTAACCACTTATGTTTAGGTAAAACTGATTTTGGGTGTGCCGCTGTTAAGAAATAAACATCGTTATCTTGTGATAACTCCGTTAGAACTTCGACTGCACCATTATTAACCTGTAAATTTTCAATCAAATCGTCCGACATAAATTCCTTAAAAATATCGGAACATTCGGGTTTTAAAAATTTATGAATATTATATTCAGTGATATCATCTGTAGTAATGTCATCTTGATATTTAGCATTATAAATTGGAAGTATAGTTTCAATGAGATTGTTAAGTGTTTCGTCTATATCAACCAGAATTTTCATATTATCACCACCTATTAATATCTTAATTTTTTAATTATCAAGATTGATATTCAGCCATCTTTTACCCTTCCAATATTTCCACTGCAAATTTCCCCCCGATATTCGTGTTTCAATTTCTTCAATATTGCCTTGTGCTAATAAGAAGTTTCTGTATTTTTGCTTTAATTCATTAGTACACGGTAGTTGTGATAAAGTGTGTAGTATCTGTTCATAAGACCAATCAAAATCGGACAATTTGCTTTGTCTATATAATTCGTCTTCGTATTCCTTTACAGCAGCCTTCGCTTCTTCGTAAGTACCGTAAACATCCCAGTAATTAAGCGATGTATGTTCAGGTTTTCCTAAATCTGTAAATCTATCTACGATTCTCCAACCTTCCTTTTTGTCGATTTCTGTGTCTAAGGTTATGTGGCAATTATCTTGAACATTGACTAAAATACCCTTTTTATATAAATCAAGAATAAGATCGGGGGTTTTTATATAGTTGCTCGGTATAGATTTTAAGATTTCTCTACCTTTTTTTACGCTTTCTTCATCGATAGACCATAGTACTGTATCATAAGACCATCCTTTGGGGAGTTTCTTCCAACGTGAAGGTATGTGATTATTTACAAAATCTTTATAGGGTATTCCGTCAATAGTTCTGACATCAATCAATTCTATTAATTGCAAACAAACTGTTTTGGGATAATGATCTTCGATAATGCCGTAATTGATATATTTTTTATTGTCGCGTGTCTCAAGAAAATAAACAACACTGCCTATTGGGTAATTTCGAGGATTCCATATTGTGTTCAATTATTTACATCTCCCTTTTAGTCTATATAAGTTTCTTTTATTTCTTCTCCGAAAATTTCAAGAGCTTTTTCAGCAAGTTCTTCGCTTGAAAACCATATTTCATATGTATTGACATATGTATGTTCACCTATCACAAAATCATGAATTTCTTCGTCATAATAAATATGATATTTCTGCTGTTCCATATTAGTCCAATCAATCTTATCGTTATGCTCATCAGCCCATCTTTGCATACGAAGCATAAGACTTACACGTTTTGCCATTTTTTCGCCAAGGTGAAAATCAGAAAAATAATTCCCGCTTTTATACGATTCCTCGTCTGTCGTATCGGAATTTTCGAAGTCTAATTTTAAACTACAATCATAGGCTATAAAGTAGTACTGATTACCCGGCTGAACCCTCTCCCAGCCTGTTTTTTTCTTTTCTTCTATTCCCAAAGTTTTAGCTTGTTCATCTGTCAATTCAATATCAACACTCTTGCCATTTGCTGTAATTGTTGCTTTCATATTCCTACCTCCGTTATTCAGAATCAATCTCTTCAAATATCTGTTTTGCTACTTTTGTTTTTGATAGCCTAAATGCTAACTTTTCTGCTGCGGCGTTTATAATTTCATCTTTATGTGTTTCAAAAAAGTTATCAAAATTCTGACGAATCCAATTTTGAAAACCTCTTTCAGAATCAAAAATATGAGAACGGAAAGCTTGCTCTATATCTCTTGTTAATTTTTCAATAACACGGTTTTCTGCTGTCGCTTCAAGTTTTTTGTTTTACTGCATTGTCATCAAAGTTAAAAGCTACATTGATAATGTGTTCCATACTTTATTCTCCTTTATATATTTTCTTCTATCGCTAAATTTCTTATTTCTTGTGCTGTTAATCTACTATCCTCGTTAATAATAGAATAACTCGCTATGTATTGAACATTTTCAAAAGCATCGGAATCGTACTGCTTGCGGCTTCTTATTGCCTCTATATTATCACCTCTACCTTTCATTCTTTCTTCTCTGACATTTTCAGGGACATATAAATACACTATTATATATTCTTTATTGCCTTTATAGTGATTTATAAAATATTGTATCCCTAATAGATCAATCACATACACATCCGATTGGTCTACTTGTTGACTTGTACCACAATACCTATAACCGTTGTATTTTGTATAAGCGACCATATCTTCGGGTTTTATATTGTCAAACTCTTCTTCGGTAATGAAGATATGTCCTGTTTCACCCTCAAATCTCGGTGGACGTGTTGTGTATGATTGCAGTTGTTTCATACCGTATATATCTTCAAGGAGTGTGGCAACGGTTGTTTTGCCGCTACCCGACTCTCCACAAAGTAGGATTATTTTGTTATTCATTTCGTATCTCCATTTCTGCCTTATGTTTATTTATTCTGTCTTGTGCAAGTTCAAAGTGGGATTCGTCAAGCTCTATATCAACAAAGTTACGATTAGTGTTTTGGAATAAGATTTATGTTATACAACATAATTTTCATATACCATTTTCACCCATTCTTTAAATTCGTTTTGTGTCATTGTGTGTTTAGCAATATTACATTTACAACAACAAGTTACCACATTGTTATTTTCATATCCTTTACTGCTATCAATTCTATCTATGCCATTAATTTTTACAACCGTATCACTTATCTTTCCTTTTGATTTCATCTCATTGTATCTATCTTCCAAAATTCTTGAGTATTCTATATCACAATAATAGCATCTCATTTTTGATAGTTTACAAAACTCATCAAAAGAAATAATCTCTGAAAAGCCTTTGTTCTTATTTCTTCTTTTTAAGTGTGAGTACTGAATTTTTAATATAGCAATTTCTCTATTTTCGTTTCTCTTGAATTTATTCTTCTCAACAAATTCTTTTTTAAAGCAACCACAACTTTTAGATTTTCCAGAACGTAACGATTCTCCTGTTACAATATGTTCGTTCCCGCAATCACATTTACATAAATATTTTAATTGTCCTTTATTCCCTTTTTCATCTAATAGTTTGATAACTAACAATTTACCGTATCTATTTCCAATAATATCTTTTATTTTTGCGATTAAATCATCTCCTATGTATTCATGTATAATTAGTCATAGATAGTAAACCATTATAAGTAAGTAGCTATAGTCTCAAATAAAGTCATATCCGCATTAGGTATATTCTCTGTTTCGGGAGCGGGATATACCTCAATAGGCTTTCCAAGGTCAAGGCTGAAAATACCCATGATAGATTTTGCGTCTATTGTGTATCTGCCGTTGCTCATAAGTACAGCAAATGGTACTTTCTGAATATCGTTGACAAAAGATTTAACTTTGTCTATAGTGTTGATGTTAATTATATATTTTGTCATATTAGTTCTCCTTTACTTCAATATCCGAAAACAGTACAGGTAATTTTTCTTTAAACTCTTTCAAAATCATATTGGCAATCTCTCTCATAGATGGATGTGCTGCGGAAGATGTACGGAGTTTAAAGAAATGTCGCCACTCTCTGATATTCATTGTAACAACGATTTCGGTTTTGGTGCTGTTAGGTAGAATCACTCTTGCTTCTTCGGGTTTAGCTCCCTTTTTTATCAAACCAAAATATACGCTTTCAAGAAGTTTCATCGTTGCAGACCAATCGTTATATTGGTCTGAATGCTCATTCCAAAAACAAGGTTTAATAAAAGTTAATTCATTGTCAAATTTATCGTTGGTGTAGTTGCAATATCTTTGAGATTCTTGACTATACGATGCTATCCTATGTCTTACAATTTCGTGACTTACTGCCCTATCGCAAATAATTCGTACCGTCACTTTCTCGTGTTCCAATACACTTTCGTGACCTCGTTTGATGATGCCTGCGATAAATTTTTCGGCAGAACCTTCACCGATTTTATCTTCGGATTTATAACAAGTGCGCCCTGCGGCTTCGATTGTTTTCATAATTGTTTCCGGGTTAAAATAACCCTCGATTTTAAAACTCGGTTTAACTATTTTCATTGTTACCTCCTACTTGTATATTCTCTATTCTTTCTTTGGCTATGTTGAAATAATGCTCGTCCAATTCGATACCGATGAAACGGCGGTTGAGCTTTTTGGCAGCTACACCTGTACTGCCAGCCCCCCATATAATTATCAAGAACGATATTATTTTCTTTTGTATAGGTCTTGATTAAATATTCAAGTAATGACATAGGCTTTTCTGTCGGATGTAGTTTCTTTGCGGGTGTGCTGAATTGTAAAATAGATATAGGCATCTTATCTTCATATAATTTATAGTTGTTAGCTGTTTTGTATGTATGTAATAAGTTATTACTGCCATATATTTTCACATTTGCCTTGCGTGGAGTTTCTCTTTTCTCTTTGATTGGAAAATAATTTATTTTTACGCCGTTTTTTGTATAACAGGCTTTAGCTTTGCTGAACACCATTATATTTTCTTGAACTCTACCCGGCTGATAATTCATTAACTGAAAATTGCTTGGTTTTTGTTTTTGCCATACCCAATCATACCTATACATTTCAAGGTTTGATGTTCTTAGTAAACTGCTGAATGGTTCTTGCCCGAAAAGTACGATACACGCATTATCTTTTATAATACGTTTGTACTGATTCCACAATTGGTCAAAAGATATATTGCAATCCCACTTGCAAGCAGTTATTCCGTAAGGCGGATCGCATAGCACCAAATCAATCGACTTATCAGGTATCTTCTTCATCAGTTCAAGGCAATCGCCTTGCCATAATTCAATATTATTAATAAACAACGCCTCTCAATAATTTGTTATCAACACCTCAACATCTTTGCTGCGGTCTATTTATTCTTCATTCTGTATCAACATCTTTTCGCTTGCTTGTTTGTAAAATTCCTTTGACACTTCAAATCCATAACAATCTCTACCTAATTCCTGACAAGCTCTCAATGTTGTACCTGAACCTGCTACGGGGTCAATTACAACATCTCCTTCGTCTGTAAAAATTTCAATCAGTTTCTTTAAAGTATTGACAGGTTTCTGTGCAGGATGTATCTTTGGAATATCTTTGCCGTCTTTCTCCCAATTAAACCAGTTAAAAATCATTTTACCTGTACCTCTAATCGTTTTACCGTTTTCATCGGTCTGCGCACCGTTTCTGAATTTCGGCAGCTTATCACGGTACAGAATCAAAGCGTATTCTGTTGCTCCTACGACACGCATATTTGCTTTAAGCACCTGTGGACTGTAGTTTTTGATAAACACAAGTGGGATATTATGTTTAAATCCGTGTTTTTCGGCATATTTAATTACCATTGGCATTTGCTCAAAGGAACAAAAAACTATCATACACGGTGCGTCACTGCTTCGACCTCTCGCACCTGCTTTTTTTGGTTCTTTCTTTAAAAGCCTGTTGCAGAAATGGAAGTATTCAGCGATATTGAAGTTAAAATCGGTGTTAAATGCTGCTTTGCCTGCTAATTTACTTTCACCATTCTTATTGTCTCCGCCGTTATACCACATAGGGTTACTGCCATAGAAGTTAGTTCCGACATTATAGGGAATGTCGGCGATTACAAGCTGCGCTCTTGGAATACCATATCTTTTGTAGTTCTGAAAATTATCGTTATAAAGTTTACATTTTGACATTTTGTTTTTCACTAGAAAGGCAGAAATTTCTCTTAGGTCGCGACACCTTTGTCCTTTCTTTAGAATTTATAAAATGAGATTTCTATTCGGTCAATTATCAAACCGGAATTCTTTTGCAAATATCTCCAGTTGTTTCGTCAGGAAGTTTGGGTATTAACTTAATTTTGCCTGTATAAGAAACTATCTCACTCATTTTATGTACTCCTTTACTTTAAATTTGGGAATTGTGATTTCAACACATCTATAATATGAAATTGCTGAATTTTTCTCATAGCAATACAATTCAAATAACCTCGCCAATCAAAATTTGATAAATATTCTATTATTTCAGACTTCATATCTTCGTTATGTATCTTAATTTTATATTCTGCGGAATAATTCTCTCCGTCTTTTAATATCTTTCCTGCTGTTCCGTCACCCCAGTGACACATACGAATATCAAACTCTTTGTCAGCATATCCTTTACTATCTTGCCGATATATAGATATGTCTTTGAGTTTTGCGGTTGGTTTCTTGTTTAATTCTCCCTGTACAGGTCTTCGATAAATATTAAAGCAACAATGTAATTCTCTGTCGGTGTAGGTATGCTTGTCCAAATCTTCGCTATAAATCAAGTCAAACTCATACATTGAATGAGTATTGTTTAGTTGACTGATAGGAAGTATAAAAGCTATATAAATTGAAAACGGCGGGTTTGTTACAATAATATCCCATTTGTCTGGCTGGTATGTAAAGAAATCTTGCCCTTCCTCTATACAACTTCTGACTACTTGATACCCCCCCATTTTTAAACTGCGGTAAAAAGCCGACCACTCTGCATCACAAGGGCTCCAAATTATCTTGTCTTTTGGCAAATATTTTAAAATTGGTTCTACCGCATAATATGGAGTGTACGATTCATCGGCTTTTGCAGATTTATCGCTGGTTAAATAGCCTATATTTAATGCCAATTTATCACTCACCTTACTTTTATCAGCATTTATGATATATGTTTATATTCTTCCTTTGTTTCAAAATCAGAATATTTCAAATCAAAATACTGCACTGCTAATTCTGGCATATCATTTTCGATCTGATTTACATATCGTAAATAAGCACATTCTTTAATCGTTCTCTGCTGTAATACATCCACAAATTGTCTTAATGACTTTTTCTTAAAGAAACTCGGACTATTACACCAATTTGCCAAAAGAATATACATACCTCGATATGGTGATTCTTCATACCTGTTAAATCTCATTATGTACGGCAAACACTGATACTTCATAAGAAGCGCAATTCTTTTAAATAAATCCCACAAATCTTGTCTCCAAAAATCTAAGTCCCATTTATCGCTTCTATCAAAGCCACAAAACGTATAAAATTTAGGAACTTTATTGGTATATTTACGGAGCATTATTAACTTCTTTTCTATAATTTTATAATCTGCAACATTATCAAAAGCGAAAATATAATCCCCGTCATATTTACTTTTGAATAGCAATTCACATTTTTCGTCTGTTAAAATCCTCTCGTCAAGACCTTGCTTGAATTGAAACGACTTACCTGTTGACTGTAACTCTAACAACATTTCTTTCCAATTATGACAGCCTAAAAAATTATCATCCAGTAAACAAATCTTCTTTCTTGTTGGGTCAAGAAATTCAGATAATGAGCTGTGTTGCTCTACCCTTTTATAATTCCTGTTTACACAGAATTGGCATTGACGAAAACAGCCTCTTGTCATAAAACCTATTGAATAATCAAGATAGTATTTGAAGTCGATTCTTTTGCCGCCGTTGTCAAGTTTGGATTGTACCCACTCATCGTACAAATGATAATCGGGGAAATGATGTTCAATCTCATATGGAAGTTTCGGAGCTTTATCGTAATAAAACCCCGTTCCTCCATATTCAACATTTGGCAGAGTCAAGATATTTTCACCTATCGGTGTGTCGGTGAAAACTTTGGAGATAAAAACCTTATCATAGTCTTCGAGATTTTCGTAATCTGTTTTTAATTCGACTGAATGACCTTTTTCTTTATAGTAGCCCGAAAGTTTCAGGCACACTAAATTAGGAAATCTGTGTTTATTTCTGCCGATTAAATCAGCGTCTATTATTGCAATTCTCATTCGCACCTGCCTTTTCTGCATTCCGATAAAATTCGCCTTTTATTTACTTTTTTAGGTCTTGAAACCCACTGTTTAAGCCACTTTCAGGTTTTGCATTTTAGCAATTCGCAATACTTTCAGTCTCTTTTCTCAAAATTTCTATTATTAGTCCAATTTCATTCTTTGAAAAGTATGTAATGCCATGTTTTTCTTTAAATTTGTCAGCACGCTTGGCAGGGTTCCTTACCTCTGGAAAGTGACTTAATAAATCAATCATTTGTTTTCGGGTAAAGATTGAATCTTTAAATCTCAATAAAAACATAGTTAAGTTTAAATAATTTCGTTCTTTTGCGGGTTTCTGAATATCGTTCTTATAAAGTAGTTCAAGGTGCTTGTTCTGCTCTATCTGCATATCATCAAAACACGCTTTTGCTCTATCGAGTCGTTTCACCCACTGTTTTAATATGCCAGTATTTAAGGGCATTACATTTTTAGAATTGTATTGTAAAGGCATATCACACCAAGCGGCTTTGGCAACAATATTAGTTAGTTTATGCTCTTTGGCTAAACAAAGCTGAAACATTCTGTTTAGTTTGAGAATATCATCAGGATTTATTAAATCGTGTTTTACTAATATATCATTTGTTTGATTTGCAAATTTTGAATATCCCAAAATAGTATTGCTACGTTTATACATTTGAATACTTCTCCCTGTTTGTAGTGTCAATCTTCGTACTCAACAAAGTGATTTTTGAATACACAACGACCAACTGAATCAGTTTCTCCATTGGTAAAAGCAGATGTCAATAGCTTAATCATATTGGCAACTTCTAACTGGCTAAATACTGCAATCCTCACTTCGTCTAATGGAAAATTGTCAAAAAAGGAATCTTGATATGTGTGATAAGTTGTTCTTTCTTTTTCTCTGTTAAGACTATGCCCGTATTTAGTTCTTACGTCTGGAAAAATATTCATCGCACAAAATCCGCCCATTTCAGTAGGGTCTTCAACTCTGATATATAACCCCCCTTCAAATTCAGGTCGATATTCAACCTCTTCTTTTATGTGTTCATCATATTCAAGATAGTCGCTATCTTCGGCAATCTTACAGAATACTGTTCCCATTGGTACGTTTCTTAATTCATCTCTTGTTATTATTTTCATTTTATACCTCCGTTTTATAATTGCATTTATGTACAAAAAGTTTCTCAACAACCTTAAATTGATTATTTTTGTTTCTGTCAAGCGTTCTTGTAAATGGTTTTTCCCAAATTGCAACAAAATCATCGGGAGCTTCAAGCTCGGAAATAAACATTTGATGTTTTTGACTTGTCTGTCTTGCGTACTCCCAAAATTCTTCGCTGTTAAATTTGGCTGTTGTATAACCTGTCGTGTTGTTGTATGGTGGGTCTGCATATATCACGCAATTTTCGGGTAATCCTACATCTCTATAGTCTTTACAGATAAATTCAGCATGCGACATTTTAGATAGTATCTTTAAGGTGCTGTTTTTGCTTTCTTGATAATGACTTCTTTCACTGCCGTCATATTTTTTGCTATGTCCATACCCGCCAAACCATTTACCTCCAAAAGAACAAGCAAATCCAACAAAACCTGTCAATACTGGATCGTCATCTTTATGGTTTTTAATATACTTATATTCTTCTTCTGAAAAATCAGTAGGGAGTTTATATCCGTGCTGTATTCCGTTTAATGCTTGTATTAAATAATAGTGATTATCATTACATATAACCCTATCAAATTTTGGGGCTAATTCACTTTCGACTGAGCAAGCCCCACAGAACAAACTTACGAAAGTCGTATTACTCTCTCTCTCTCTCTCGATTGCTTGCGCAATCGACTTCGCTATTCTGCTCTTTCCTCCTTGGAATCGGATAAGACATCACCTCTTATTTATATTGTGTATATGATTTCATTGTGTACCTCCGTTATCCTATAATGGTATAATCCCACAAATACCAATAACCTTTGTTGTTTTTATTAAGCTGTGCTGCATAAATAATATCAAGTTTATTTATTGGTTTTGCGTTGTAAATAAATGATTTGACGGTGAGTGCAGCAGTCTTTCCTGACCCAACGGATTTGGTTTGTATTCGATATGCCCACGGTTCCGATGAATCTTTGCTTTTCAGCGGGAAAACATTAATTATTATCAGCTTACGAATATCTTCTTTTTTATTGGTTGTGAGATTTATAAAACCCAACATTTCCTGCTGATATTTTATTCTCTCTTTGAATGGGATTGCAGGATATTCTTTTGCTTTTACATTTGATTCAAGTGCTTTTATCAAGCCGTCCATATCGGCTATTTTATAGTTTGTTCCTTCGCTGCCGTCTTTGTTTTTGTCGGTGGCGTAAAGTTTTAATATCGGTTCAATCTTCAATTTTTGAGCTTTATCTTTTTTTATTTGTTTAGCTTTACCAAACTTTACAATTTCGTAAGCGTTAAGCATATGAATCAATTCGTTGGAGTTTCCAAAATCCGAGAAAAAGTCAAATTTAGTAAGTATTTCGGTTTGCTTTTTACTGACACCTTGATCTAAGAGACTTGTTACAAGTTTGTAGAAATTATCAAAATGGCGGTTTCTTATGTTATATAAAACATCTCCCATTTGCCTGTTACAATCCTTAATTAACGGTATTCCATATAATATTGCGCCGTTATCTACCGTACATTTTCTATGGTCTTGCTTGTAATCAAACGCTTTTATCGGTATATTGTGATTATCTGCATCACCAAGTATTTCTGCGGCGTGTTCTGCCACAAAATCACTTTTACCCAAAAACGAATTACATAGTCCCGCATAAAATTCGGCAGGATAATATGCTTTTTGTTTAGCAGTCATATAAGAAATGATGCCGTAAGCAGAAGAGTGAGAATTAGATACGACTATTCCGTTATTAGCAAGAAAATTATGTGCAGGATCGGACATTGCAATGTCGTATGTCATTTCTTCCCGCATAGGTGTAATAGACTTGATTGTATCTATTTCAGTCGGAATACCGTTTTCATACGCTTTTGTTCTGCCTGCAATATACACTTGGTCTCCCACGTTTAAATCCGAAAGCATTTTATACCCCTTTGGAGTGGGAAATTTATGATTATCCGTACATTCGATCCACTTGCCTGTCGCTGTAACAAGTTTATATACAGTTCTTATACCCGCTTGCTGAATATCGACAATGTAGTTTTTACGAATACAACCATCCGAAAACATTGATAAGGCGTTACCGTAACCGTTTCTTAAAAATTTAGACCGTAAAGGAACATAGTTGTTTTTCTTAGCGTACTCTACATCGTTCATTATCAAGTACATTTCTTCTACTGTGGGATGTCTCTTATTTTTTGTTTGCCCTACTCGCATAAGTTTTGTTGAACCAGCAACACATTTATTGAAACTATAGGAAGCAAAAGCTATCATATCGCTCCATAGTTTTGAAAACTGTTCATCAGTCCAGCCTCTTTTTTTGAGTTTTTCTTCAAGTTCGGGTTTGACTTGATTAAGCAGCTTAGGATTTTTCTTGCCTGTCGCTTTTCTTAAAAGGTCGGGATTATGTAGCCCTGCAAGCCTGCCAATTTCTATAAGCTGTTCCTGAAAGACAATAATGCCGTATGTTGCTTTTAATATCGGCTCTAAATCGGGATGCAGATATTCAAATTGTTCTTCGCCATTTCTTCGTTTGCAAAAGTTATCTATATACGCCAATGCACCGGGTCGGAAAAGAGCATTTGCGATAGATATATCTTCAATACCCGATACATTCATTTTTTTAAGAGTCTGCTTCATACCGCTTGAAGCCATCTGAAATATACCCACTGTATCACCGTTTCTAAAAACATCAAGAACTTTTGGGTCTGTATAGTCTTGTTTTGGGTTTAAAAAATCCTTGGATTCGTGTGACATTTGAAGAGTATCAAACTCTTGGTCTATGGTTCTGAGTCCAAGTAAGTCGATTTTTACAAGTCCGACATCTTCAACATCGTGCATATCGCCCTGTAAATATCTGATTCCAGATTCGTCATAATTTGAGGGTAAAAATTCATCTAATTCTCTTGTTGATATGATTTTGCCGCAACTATGAAGTCCAAAAGATTTAGGCAATCCGTTTAATTTGCGGACATAATCAAACAACTCTTCATAGGTTTGGACATAATATATCGCTTCGTCTGCTGCTTTTTCTCGTGGTATATCACCGTTAAGCATATTATCAATATCGGATAATTCATACTCACCAAATGATTTTGCGATTCTGTCTGCGGTTTGCAAGTCTATATCCAATACCTTGCACATATCACGAATAGTACCTTTAGTTTGGTTTGTGCCGAATTTACCGATAGACGCAACCTTGTCTTCTCCGTACTTATTGTAAAGATATTGCAAGACTTGTTCACAGCAATCTCCACTGAAGTCAAGATCAATATCCGGAACTTTAAGTTCTTTTGCGGTAATTTCTCCCGATTTTAACAAGTCAAGTGCCGCCACATCAATAAATCGTTCAAAATACAAACCGTGTTCTATGGGGTCAATGTCGGTAATATTTGTGACATAGTTGATAATGGAACCACCGCCCGAGCCTCTTGCTATGCCTCGCCTATCTGCTACATTTGCATAAGAATATACAAGCAGGATATAGTCTATAAAGCCCATTTCATCAAGAGCATTTAATTCGTATAGGTATCTGTCTATATAAGTATTTATTGTTTCGGGAGAAAGAAAACTCTCTTCATACCCCAAAAATTCTCCTGTTTCGGGGTTGGTTATTTTACTGAATATCTTACGTTCAGGGTCTTGTAAAGTTCTATCTTTTACATTAATGTTTAGTTTTGTTTTAAACCCTTCTTCACAAAGATATTCAAGCCATTCTCTGTTTGTTTTAAACTGTGGCGGAGTATCTACCTTTGGCATAATCGGAGCAGACAGTGGCATTTCAACATTACATTTATCTGCGATGATATGAGTATTATTTATGACTGTATTGATAAAAGTATCGTCAAAATAGTCAAGATTTTCTCTGACCTCCTGTTCAGACTGCACATAACAATCCTTATAGGATTCGCCTTGTTCTTTATAAGCTCCGTTAAATGCGTATTTACTTTGATATTTAGCATCGTTTTTATAAAGATAATGCGCATCCGTAGTAACTACGCACGGAATACCAAGTTTTTCAGCTATCTGTTTGATTTTCTTATTGACCTCTATTTGAGTTTCTTCACGTCTTGCTTGAATTTCAAGGTAATAATCTTCTCCGAAACGATATTTGTATTTGTTGGCTATTGCCATTGCTTTTTCAGCGTCCTGCTGCATTATTGCCCTGCTGACTTCTCCCGCAAGACAAGCACTTGTTATAATCAGTCCGTCTCCGTATGTTGAAAGCATATCAAAGTCGATCCTTGGTTTTTTATATTTGTTTTCGGGTCTGCCCGACAGGGATATAAGTTTATTTAAGTTAAGCCTGCCGGTTTCGTTTTTGCATAAGGCTATAAGATGATAATATTTATTGTCCTTATCTTTTATTTTTACATCATCACAAATATAAAATTCGCAGCCGTGGATATATTTAATATTATTGTTTTTTAGCAGTTTGTAGATACTGACACCACCGAGGGAATTGCCGTGGTCAGTAATAGCCACGGCATTCTGATTTAATTCCTTTAAGCGTTCAGCAAGTTCTTCAGGACGAATAATACTGTCCCTTAATGAAAACATAGAGTGTAAATGTAAATGTATTATTTGGATCACCCGCTTACTTTTCCGAAAATTTCTTCTGTCTCTTTTGAATTTGAGTTATCTGTATATCCGTATTCTTGCGGATAAGGTAATTCATTAGTATATTCTCCGTTATCCCATTTATATTGGAAGTTGTATTCCTCTTTATTGGTGTAGAAACGCCTTGACGGAACATCATAGTAAAGACCGATAGATAAGTTTTCCCGACCTCTCATTCGGTCTTTCAAAACATCAAGAATAACGTCATATTTTATAGGTTCTTGCAGCCATCCGTTACCTTTTTGTTTGGGAATACCTTTCTTTTCTTTGGGTGTTACTCTGTAAAGACTAAAAAGACGGTGAGCCAAGTCAACAATACTACCAAGTCCTGCAACATCGAATTTCTGTAATCTGCGCATTGTCTCAATTTTTTTTGGATGAATAACCAATACGACCACAACATTATATTTTTTTGCAAATTCTATCAGATAGTTGACAAAATCGACCTGAACGCCCCACTTATCATTGTCATTACACTTGAAATTGATAGCAGTAAGGTTATCTATGATAAATAATTTGCTGCCGTATTTGCGGACACTTGCCTCCATTGATTTTTCTATGTCCTCAATAGTATTTGGGTAGCCGTCCTTATAAATGTAGATATGTCCGTTATAGTATTCGTCAATCTTTGATTTAGCGTCATTAGTGACTTTATAATAGACTGCACCTCTGTCTGTGGTATATTCCTTGACGTGTCTGCGCCCCGCAAAAATGTAGTTTATCCAGTTTTTTGTCATAAAGTTAGGTAATTCTTTGCTGTATTCCCAGACGTCCTTGCCCTGCTCTACAGCTTGGCATATTAGTTGCGACAAAAAAGAAGATTTGCCCGATCCGTTTACACCCGTAAGAATATTGAAAGTTCCATTATAAAGACGCATAATTTCACGGTCAAATTCTTTAATGCCTGTATAGATACCGTCAATTTCGGACAAGTCAACTTCTTTTATATCCGAAAAATTTACTACACTATCCACGGGACTATCCTTTGCATGAACTATAATTTCAAGTACCTTTTCTTTCCCATAAAAGTAAAGCGTTTCGTTTAGGTCGCTTATTTTTCGTTTTGTACCATCGGGCTTTTCGTGAAATTCGGGGACTTGTACTACCTTGGTGCGCCAACTGCCTAAACGATAAATACATTCCTTTTGCATTTTAAGCCCGGCTTCGTCATTATCGGAACAGATGATTATACTTTCAAACTGCTCAAGCCAGTCCCAGTTTTCCTTTATCCAATGAAAATTACCTGCGCCGAGAGGAACACTAACTGTATTTGTATACCCCGATTCTATTGCGGATAGGCAGTCGATTTCACCTTCACATATTAAAAGTGGCTGCGCTGTGTTTATCCTATTCATATTAAACAGTAGCGGAAATGTGTCGGCATCCTTCTGGCACCAACACTTAATCTCGTGCTTTGATTTGTCAATTTTTCTTGCAGGTCTGTACTTAACCATTGTTAAGACATCATTTGTGTCGTAGAAATTAAAAACACAGTTGCCGTTTTTATCTTCTCGCACATCGGCATAATCTACTGTTTCTTTGGAAATTTTTCTTGCCGACAAATAATTGTAAACTTTTGTCTTGTCCGTTACGGGTTCTTCTTTTGGGTATCGGTATTCCGATTTGGTTTTTACATTATGTTCTCCGAAACTGTACGGAGTTTTTGTATGTTCAAACAGCTTTGCGACAGCCTGTATATATGTAAGACCCGACTGCATATACACATCTATGATGTCTACTGTTTTTTGACAGCCAAAACAGTGGAAATTATGTTTCTTTTTGTTATATATAAAACTCGGAGTATCTTCTTCGTGGTAGGGACAAAGAGCCTTTAGGTTGCTTTCGTCAAAACCGTCAAGATTTAGTAAATCAGCCATTATATGAGCATTTTCGTCTCCGAGTTTTTCTTTGGCTGATTGAATTATTTCTTTTTCTATTAGCAATTTGTCACCCTCTCTGTTTTATGGTTTAAATTCACAGCAGTTATTTCGCTGACTGCACAAATAATGACAATAGTAGAAGTCGGGGTTAGGGCTGAATTTTTCTTCGGTACTGATTAAAAACAATGTCTTTTCAGCCCATTTAACAGCTTCTTCGTACTCTTTTTTATTCCACGGAATTTGATACTCTGTATGGTCTTTAAACAAGTTCCATTTAAGATAATCAACTTGTCCGTATTCTTCGATTATCGGGATAGAGTAAAGATATAGCTGTCGTTTGAACTCTAATAGGTGTGCTTCATCAGACTTGCTTACAGAACCGTCTTTTTTAAACTTTAATGAACCACTCTTATGGTCGAGAATTGTAATTTCGCCTGTTTGTTTGTTACGCAGAAGTAAATCTATATATCCAACAAAATCTTTATCTGCAATCTTGAAATTTATCTTTTTCTCAATACCTAAAATCTCATATTGGTCGAGTTTCATATTAAGATTATCAAAATATTCAAGACCTTTATCAAAATATGATTGTCTTATATCGACACTTTTGTTTGGGGGTGCATCGTGAGGAATTGATGAATTAAACTCTTCTTCATATTTTTGACTGATTTCAAAAATAGATATTTCATTTTTCAAATACCTTTCAAGCAAAGAGTGACATAAACTGCCATACTCCGCAAAAAATCCACTCTCTTTTGTTTCGCAGTCAATATAAATTTTCTTCCACTCTCTCGGACAATTATAAAATGAGTTTAGTCTACTAAAACTCCACTGCATAGTTGAAATAATAAAGTCGTTTTCTGTCATTTTTATCTCCTCTATGTTATTAAAGGGCTTGACCGATAAGCCAAGCCCGACAAATCATTTAAAATGGAAAGTCTTCTTCGTCAATGTCTTCGGCAGGAGCTGAATAACCGCCCTGATTTTCTGTTGGTTTTACAGCAGCTGTTGTGCCATTTCCTTCGGATTTCTTGTCACAAAAATCAAAACTGTCAACAATAACATCGGTGCTGTAACGCTTCTGACCGTTATTATCTTCCCAAGTGCTGACCTGTAATTTGCCCGACACAGCTATTTTTCTACCCTTAGTAAAGAATTTACCAATGTTTTCACCTGTCTTGCCGAATGCTATGCAATTTATAAAATCAGCTTCAGGCTGTCCTTCTCTTTTATAATCACGCTGAACCGCAATAGAAAAACGCGCAATAGCCATAGCATTTTCGCCTGTTGTATATTTAATTTCGGGATCTCTTGTTAAATTACCCAGTAAAATCACTTTATTCATATTTTAATATCCTTTCTTATTTCATTGCTTCAATTTTTGACAACAGCTCTTTCGCTTTCTCTAAATCCTTAATCTTCTTAGGGTTACCGTTAGAGGTATATTCTTTTAAAGTTGCCATAAGAGTTTCGTTATCCTGACCGCCTAATTCTCCGCAAAGAGCTATTATTTTACTGTGAATTTCAGCTAATTCGTCAATAGATTCTGTTTCTTCTTTTCTTACTACAGGAGTATAACCCTCACCTGAATTAGCCCACTGAATTATTTTTTTACCGTGACCTTCGGTGAGCAATGTTGCGCCTTCGCCCTCAAAAAGATGTGTATTATCTTTCTGCACTTCCGCACAACTCGTCTTCTGGTCGATGAGGAATGTGCAGGTAAATTCATATTCAAAACCATCACGCTGCTTTGCGCCTACGCCAAGTTTCTGAACGCTTGCTTTACCAGTCTTATCGTCCTTAACCATTTCGTACTGGTCTTTGCCTCTCATTGTGGCAATAATATGTATCTGACTATCAGCAATAGCATTGATAAACTTATTGTGACGAGGAGTAACCTTACCCCAAGCCTGATATGTGCCGCCTGCCTGCTGCTGTAATTCAAGACAACCGCCTTTGCCTTCCCATTCATGAGATGAACTATCAAGAATAAGAATGTCATAGCCTTCCGAAACTGCAAAATTGATAAGATCAACATACTTTTCGGGGTTATGCGGAGCGTCAATATCAACTATGTCATAATTAAACTCATTGGCATAGTAATAACCTCTCTTCTGCTCGGTATTAGCCATAAGGATTTTAGCATCCTTACCTGTTTCCTTTTTGATTTCCTCTGCCATACCCGTTGCAAGACGGAGAGAACTATAAGTCTTACCGCCACCACTCGGTGCCATTAAAGCAATCTTTGTGTAAATTTTTTCTCTTGTAGCCTTTTTTACCTGAAATCCTGCCATTCGTTGTCCTCCTTGAATAAAAATAGTAGTAAATAAAAGTTGATCTATCGGACTTATCCGTTTACTAAAAAAATAGCTGGCTGTAGATCTCAACCTCTATCCGATTGAATTTTCTCTCGGAATACTTAGTATAATTTTTAGGGTCGTGCAGAGCTTTTCACTCACCGCAAACACCGATAATTCTAATCAGATGATGTTCCGACCGATTACTTCCGTGGAATACTTACGAATGTGTAAGCGTAACCTGTGTGGTTTATCTTAACCTAACGACCTATTATTATATTCTCCATAATTTGTTAGCCAAACTAAAAGAGTGCTGCTAAATTATTTATCAAAAAAATTAATCACCGTCCCATACTCCATCGGGTCTTGTTTTAGCCATTGTTAAATTTATTGGGTTGTAACAAACCCATTTATACGAGATTAACCCGTAACGGGTGTAAACCTACACCCTCTATCCCGTCCGCAAACGCATTCGGGAATACTTTTTTCATTATCTGATAACTGCCGTTTACATCGGCATTTATTTCTGTTCCATTATTAGATACGAACAAACCTCTATGTACTCTCCTTGACTTATTATAGTTTGCTTCTATTGGCAATTCTTCATCAAGAAAACTTGTACCGCTGGTGTAACTTTCTTCGGTTTGTTTAAATATAATGCCTGCATTTTCACATTTATAAGCTAACCGAGATACAATACTTAAATATGGTATTTGTGTAAACTTTTGATTGTTTTGTTTACCTATATCGGAATTTTGTTTCCAGCCTATGTTATATCCGCAAACCAAAGTATCAATATTATGTTCTATGCAGAAGTCAATAACTTGTTTTGTTGCTTTGTGAATATAGTTGTCTACTTTGCGATTACGCTTTGCCGTAAAATTCTTCATACGATTAGACCAATCTTTGCCGTTGTTTTTCTTTAATTCGGAACGCATTTGAGCGATCTGTTTATTATAATATTGGTTTATTGACTTCAAAGGTCTGCCGTTTATTACAAAAGGGTCTGTACCGCAGTTCGTTGTTATGGTCATTAAGTTATCTACTCCTAAATCAATAGAAGCTATGCGGCTTGATGTATTGTTTGTTTCGGGTATACCTATTTCGTAAACCACTTCCATTTTATATTCTCCGTTTTGCGGGACAAAGCGTATTTGCATGAGCTTTGCGGTGTTTGGGATTTTGGTTTTAAAAATATTATTCATCACTTTCAGCGGTTTCCACGAAAAATAAATGTAATTATCTTTGACTTTAAATTGATTATTGGCTAAAATCAAAATATAACGTCCGTTTTCCTTGTTGAGGTATTTTGGCATTTTAGGTCTTCCCGAATATTTTGAGGGATTTTTGCCGTAATCTTTAATGGAAGTGAAAAACGCTTTCCAATTTCTGTCCAAAACACGCAAAGTTTGTTGCCCACATGTTGACCCAATGTCTTTATATGGTTCTGAATCTTTTACAATTTTACATAGTTCATAGTATTTTATCCAAACCGCATTTTCTCTTAACCCGTTTTCTTTTTCTTTCGAGGTTTTTATAAATTCTTGTCGGATAATATAGTTACCATAGTTATATATGTTTTTTGATTTCCAACTAAATTTATCAATTAAAGAAAAATATGGGTTTGATGATTTTATGCGATGAGATTCTATTCTATTGGCTTTCAAATTTATCACCTTTATCTTTATTCACCTTTGCAAGTTTACTGCTTTGTAATTTTATACAGTTAATTTAATGAGTTTTACTGCTATGCAATTTTATACAGTAGTAAACCCCGAAAATAAAATATGCTAAAATAGCCACAGGTTTATTACTATGTAATTTTACGCAGTAGTAAAACATATATAAGGAGATCTCTTTAACTTTGTCAGGGTTACTACTATGTAATTTTACACGGCAGTAAAACACCTCGACAAATATGCCACTATCATGTTAAGGGTTACTACTATGTAATTTTACACGGCAGTAAAACACCTCGACAAATATGCCACTATCATGTTAAGGGTTACTACTATGTAATTTTACACGGCAGTAAAACCTCAAATTTCTTCGATTTTACTACTGTTCAAATTAAAGTATTTATGAGTTTTACTTCATTGGACGAACCCCACGCCCACTATCTTGTCGATTTCTCTTCAAGAATACTTTTATTCATATTTATTTATTCTGCATTTTGTTGTACACTTCGAGCATTCTTCGCCAATTTTCTTTTATTTGTCTTTCGTCATCCCAATACGACATTTCATCTTTATAACAATAGTCGTGTTCCGCGTAAAGAGTGGTTGATTAGCCAACTTTCACATTTCTCGTTTTTGACAAATTCGCACAGTGGGCAATTTTCACCGTTTCTATCTTGACAATCATCAAAACTATAACACATACGGTTATATTGTTTTACAAATTCTTGAAATTCCATTAAATCACCTCTTGTATTTTTTGCGACAATTCTTTTACAACATTATCGTGCATTTCATTAGCTGCATTATCTGGTAACTTGTATCTTTCTTTTACTTCTTCCCAAGTGTCACCAAAAATCCCCCATTCGCTATCAAAATCAACACTTTGAGAAACATCTGCATCAATATATCTGCCTTTGTTTTCTCCTACAAAAGCCATTGTTTCATACCAACGGTATGCCCCTATAGTTTTAATTTCGTACTTATTTGTTGTACGATTCCATGTCCTCATACAACCAACAGTTGACACTATCCATTTTCTGTCTTTATATTCGAGTAGTGTATTTCTGCGGAATGCACAATTGTCAGAACATATAAAATGTCCTGCCCAACCTCTTTCAGTCACTTTTACTTCGTTCATATATTGTCTCCTATACTTTTAAAATGCGGATTCTATCAAGTTCAAATAACTTGTTCTTCATAGTTCAAATTGAAAGTATGAAAGGCGTTAGAAACACCTCTATCTCCTATCAGTTAAGCATTGGAGATTACCTTTTTATTAACTGTTAATTCCAATAACAAATTATCTTTTGTGACCGAGGTTAGTGTGTTGCAATAACCATCTAACCTCGGTTCAAGTTGCTGCTTGGTTTTATTTTTTTCTGTATATCGTCCTCGCATTGCGACACAAATAGTATCACAGGAGTGTAACCGCCTCCCATTCCCATTGCGGCAGTTAGACAAGGACAGATCCCGGTTGTTATCCATTTTTGATGTTCTTGATACCCGTTTCTTATAGCTATGATTTCTTTCATTTAATCACCTTTGGTAGGTTCCCGTGAAATTCCGATACGATTGTCGGAGAATAACCTACCGTTATTTGCGGAGATTTATTTTTTTTGCCTTTATCGTTTATGCAGACATTCTGATATTTACTTAGTCTGCCTGCGGCTGAGTAAAATTTTCGGCTTCAATATCTCCCGATTCTATATATTCAAAAATTCGGTCTAACCCCGATTCAAAAGCACCGATACCCGAAAAATAGCTGCCGACTTTTAAATCGTCAAAAAGATATGGCATAGCTTTATAGAGTTCTTTAAATATGTAGTAAAGTACGTCTACCACGATAGAATTTCCTGCTTGCTTATACAACTGCGTTGAAGATACGCCTGCCGACTGTGCGGCTTCAAAATCCTCATCATCAAACCCCATAAGCCGCCAACATTCTTTTGGTGTGAGTTTGCGGATGCGGTAGTTTTCGGCTACATTCTCCGATTCTTCAATACGGCAAAGACCGTTGCTCTCTGCGGTTATTGTCGGGCAAGTATCTCCGTTATCCTGTACTCTACCTCGTCTTGTTTTGCTGTTTGGATATGACAAATCTGCCACCCCCCCCTATTTTACATTCAATATATCCTTTTTTGGTTGCTTGTTTAATTTTTGCCATCTTTGTCAACTACCAACAACCCCGTCCTTTCAGCTCTTAGAGAAGGAGCGTATTCATCATAAATCCTTATCGGTCTATGATTATATATTGCGTCTATAATTACTATAGATTTACTTTGTTTTGTTTGCATATTGTACCACCACAAAAGGCTGTCTATTGCCGCCTTGCATTGTACCGAGAGTGGGCGATACCCCCCCTATTTCATAAACTCTGCCTTGATTTGGATTATCTCTTGTTTTAGATTTGAAGAGATTACCTATCTGTTTTACTTGATTCATATATCCACCGTTCGATTATAAAAGGCTGCAAATTCCCACCAGCCGCCATATTTGTGAGAGTGGGCGATACCCCCCCCCGACCGAATATATACTGCGACTTTGGGATTTTACTCCTTGTTTTGTATTGCCTAATTTTACTACTTTGCTTTCTGTCATTTTGTTACCATAACCTTTGGTGGGTCTTTATAACAGGTAGAAGATATACATTGTACGATACCTTCTACTGAATATACCCTGCTTTTTTGATCTGAGCCGATTTCACCTAATTGTATCAATTTGTTATTTGTCATTTTTTCACCACGATTTTTGGTGGGTCTTTATACTGTGAAGACGGCAAGGTTGCCATGATTCCTTCCGTAGAATAAATCCAGCCTTGCTGCCCCCCTGTTCCTCGATGTATCAAGCGTATTACTTTATTCTCCATTTTGTTTTACCTTTACGATTATCATAGGTTTATTACCCCCCCCCCACTCATAGTTACGATGGTCGGGGAATATCCATTTATTGAATATATTGCTCCCCGACCATTGCCACCTATATTTTTGGGGTTGAAGTACGCATCGCCTAATTTTACTGCTTTGTTGTATTCTTGCACTCTACCACTCCATTCATCGGTTGATTTCCGAAACCTTTGTAGTCTCTTGCTAACAAAGTATTTGCAAACTCTGTTTGATTTTCAAATTGACTGCCTTGCTTGGAGATCAGTCCTGTGATTTGGTCTGTACCATATCCCACTGATGACGGTCTAAGCTTCCTCTCCCCCCTACGGACGGAATTGGAATATTCTTTATCCAGCTTTCCGCTGTCGAGCAGGTCTTGGATAAGCTGTTTTGCTTTGTCGGTGTTGACATAAAATTTCTCGTCAACTTCATCTTCCAACATATCTCTCAAACGGAGACCGTTGTCGAAAGGTTCGGGAAATTTGAATTTGCCGTTGTCAAGTTCTTTTTTGATAAAGATAAGATAAACACGTTCTCTGTTTTGAGGTACACCGTAATCTTTAGCGTTCAATACTTTGTAATGACAGTTATAGCCGTACTCCGTCAATTCATCTATGAACATTTGGAATGTATCTTTGAATTTTTTCCCGACAAGGTTTTTGACGTTTTCATATATGCCCCAAGACGGTTTATTGTATCTTATAATTCGCAATGCTTCAACCAAGAGAGAACTTCTTGTTTTTGATATGTTCTCACTGCTACATTTCGGACATTTATCTCTTTTATCGAAATGTACGGTAAGAGGATTCCATTCGGATTTACAGTCTTCGCAAGTCCATACTGAGCCGTTTTGACCTCCTGCTATGCTGAAATCCTGACAAGGACTGCCAAAACACATAAAGTTGAACGGTTCTAACTTTGTTTCGTCAACATCGTTAATATCGCCTAAATTTTTACTCTCGTCTACATTGTGAACCGCACAATAGCTTTTTACGGCATATTTATCAAATTCACAAAAATTTACTAATTCGTATTTTTTCATAACATAAGGAGTAAACCCGGATTTTCTGTGCGCACAAACCTCGCTACTCCTTTCTTAGATTTAATGTATTTCTAAATATTTACTCCACTGTTCACCCATTGCCTTAGCAATACCGGGAAATGTTTTGCTTCTTGCTTTACCTCTATTTCCATCAAAATCTCTAACCATAAATTCATCAAAGGTAACAGTTTTGCCATTTTTGCATTTGTATTGAATCAAAGTTGGTTCAACTACATCAGTTGGCACAAGTAATGGCAAACCTTTTAACCACAAACATGTTGTTTTTTTGTGTGGATCGCCAAACATATATGGTTGAATAATCTGTTCAGGTTTTCTTACAAATTTAGAATATGCAGGAAAATATTTTTCAAGATACGCACCACCCGACATTATGCCGATAGGGTTTTCGACTGCAATGTGTTCGCAATTTGCATTTAAAAAATTGAGAAAGAATTTAATAGATTCTTCTTGGTTGCCGTTATTTCTCTTGTTTTCAAAATGCCTTGCACCAGATACAGCTAAATCTGTGCAAGGTGGGTGTGCAATAATCAAATCCCATTTGCCGTCTATCCTATGTGCTTCTCCGTCCATTGTTTTAAAGACGATACCATAAAACATACTGCTGATTTGGTGCGGATTTAAAACTTCAAGGACATCGCCAAGTATATGCCATTCAGGATGCCCCCGCTGGGTTTTTGAATATCACAACTGTACGCTTCGTGTCCTAATTCACGAAAAGCTGCACACACTCGCTGGCTTTCTTCGCAAGCTACTAAAACTTTTAACGATTTTGTCATAGATCTTAACCTCCTGAATAAATTTTTGACTAATTACGTTGTCAATTATTTATTCTCTGTTTAGATTAAGACCGATGTGTTTAGCAGAATTGATAAAATTCATTTTTTATTTACCAGCGAATAATCATATAGTCTGAGCCGAAAACGCCATCTTCCCAACCATATTCAACGGAATATCCTGCACTTCTCAGATAATTGATGACTTTACCGCTGTAGATTTCGTTGAATCTGCAATAAGATCTTGCATGTTTAATGCTAAACATGATGTAAGATTGTATTGCCGTTAATTCTTTCTGTATATCTGTATCTTCTATAACTTTTCTTGTAGTTTTTCTTGCCTCTTTTGCTGTAATCATTCTTTTGACCCCTTTAAAAATCCGTCTACCAACATTTTAAATTTAGCGTAACATTCTTCGATACTGTCTGCCCGAAATGTCTTTGAGAAAACTTCGTTATAAGACAAATCGTAATCCGTATTATAACCTTGCGATAACATCCATTCAGTAAACTTGCCCAAAATATTTTGCAAATATTTCTTTTGAGCGTCTTTATCCATATAGAAAATCGTTTCTACACTGAATACATATTCTCCGCTTTCTTTATCTTTGACTATATCAAAATCGTTCATAGTGTAGTTATTTGCAATTTCTGAACCTGTAAGATCATCTGCCGATTTTATGCCCCAAATAAATTCAAAAGGATTATCTTCGGAAACTTCGTCTTCTTCTCGCACCCAAAGAACCTCTCTTTCATTATCGTTCATGCCTGTATCAAATATTGAATATGGAGTTAAAGGTAATTCGACAATTATAATATCAAGTTCCTCTTCTTTTTCTTCTCTATTGTAAGCTATCATTAAATCATCATCGTATTCATCGAATTGACTATAAGTTGTTAAGGTTAAACTTGCTCTGTCAAAGTGTACAAAAATATCTTTTGTAAAAGATTTGCTTTTTTGACATTCAACATCTCGCAGTACAACATATTCTTCACCGTTCCTGCAAGTTACAATCATACCTGTTTTCAGATCAGACTTTTTCATATTATACCTCCTCAAATAGTTCAGGTAACGCTCTCGGTCTATATTTTTGTTCTTTAATGGCTTTTATTTCGCTAATAATAATATCTATATCTAAACTGCCCTGAACTTTTTCAATAAACCGTAAAGCATTTTTAACCTGTCTTCTTTTTTCTCTGACAGTTTTTATTTGTTTTGCCAACTTGTAACCCTCGCAGGCATTAAAATGGGAATCTTCTATTTTGTGAAGTAAATCACACTGTTGTCTATTATACAATTCTAATAAATCAGCATATCGAGCGTGATTGTTATAAACATACTCAATCTGCTCTTTTAACTTTTGTATATCATCTAGTTTCGTATCTATATTAAGAAATTCAAAGAAAACTAACCGATCTGTATTTTTTTCTTCAAGAATATTATTATCAGAAATATATTCTATAGAATTTTCTCGTATCGCTCTATAACACGATTTTACTTCCCACCCTGACGATAATTTCTTTAGTTTTTTAGGCATAGTAACCAATATCTTACTTGCTTCCGTTTGTGTTTTAAAGAAATTAGCCTCTTCAAATATCTCTGTTGTTTCAAGTTTCCCTGAATAGCTGAATTTAATATATAAACCTTTGTAGGACGAAGTTATGTAGTAAGATATATCGTAATTTTTGTTAGCATCCACTTATATCACTTCTTTTCTCTCCTTTTAACGATCACTATAGGTACTTGACCTTTATCCATTTTTTCTTTGATGACAAGATACGAGCAATATCCGTCAACGAGATAATTGTTGCCATCTATTTTTATAGGGTTGATTTCAAGCAATCCTTTGTTACATTTATGTTGAAGCTGTCTGTATAACTCTAATTTTTCGGGTTTAGGACTTGTACTTTTGAACCATTTACTAATTTTTATCTCCGATATGTCAATCATGTTGGTCGTTATTGTTTCAAACCTATTATCATTTATGACTGTGAGTATATCTGTGCGAAATCCGCCTCTTTCACCTAACAATTTTATAAGTTCCACTTCACCAACCTTCCAAGATTCAGAGATAATTTTATATATCTTATTGTCCATTTTAACTTTATCGCCTATATTCATATGTTCTCTCCTTTGATTATCCTGCTCACCGTATATTTTCTCTTATAGTTTTCATGTTCCCGTTATAGTAGTCTATATAGAAGCAATACAGCCGTTCAGCCATTTTTGTGTAATGTTCTTCATCGTCTACAAAATTATCTATAAGCTCAATGTATTGCTCATCCCACGTTTCACTCCATGCTTCAAGCCAATCGACAAACTGGCTTGTCCGTTTTTCTTTCTTTAACTGGTTATAAAATTTTAAGTATGCTGGTAGTTCTATATCCGATGCCCCTATTTCTGTAACATAGAATACAACTTCCTCATCAGATAACGGTACTTCTGTAGCATCGTCTATATAACTTTCTTCTGCATTGATATTCTCTTTGGCTTCATCAAAGTAAGACAACCCTAAATCTCCCGTTGAGATAAAATTATCAAGAGCATTATCCATCATATCAATTCTTGCTTCAATATTTTTCTTTGATGATATATTCTTACTATCGTCCTCAACTAACGCCTTAAACTCTTTTGAATGGACACCTTTGGTAAACCATTCACACATAAACGATTTGTATTCTTCTTCTGTGATCACCTCATTTTCTAACATACTCAAATATTTATCTACATTCATGATCAGCACAGGAAAATGTTTTTTATTTACATAATCTGTATATAATTCTTTTTCGGGAAGAACATTGTGTAACGCAGTACATATTACCTCTAACCCCTCAAATGTACTTTCATTCCACCTATTTGAATATTTCTTGACCAATTTTTCTAATTCGGCAGGTGTTAATTTTGAGTATGAAAAATCATCGTATTCTTGACCAGTCAAAAGAACTAAAGCACGAAGAATGAGTTCTTCATAAGCACTTTTCTTCTCTTGGGATGGAGCAAAATAAATACTTCCCGATGTAAATAAAGGATTGTTATTAATAAGCGATAATATCCTGTTCATCACAGGAATACTTGCAGCGATTTTTGATTTATCAATACTGCTCATTGCAACCCCATTATTCAGGTTGCTCATTATTCTTTCTATGTCTTCTTTTGTGTAATCGGAAATATTTTTACTATCGAATTTATACTCAAGAATAATATCTTGCACATCTTCTGGTAAGTCATTAAATGTTTTTCCTGCAAGTTGAACTTCGGACATAACAGGCTCTACTATTTCTCCGTCTTCACTTTTCTTGTACAATGGAACAAAAACAGACGGGATATCTTTATGCAATTTCATTTTTTTTGTCACAAACTTCACAACGGTAGAAACTCTTTGTTTTCCGTCTATTAACAATTGAGGAACAGTAAAGTTATTATCCGCACAAGCTATAAACAACGGAGGAATTGGATCTCCCATTATGATCGATCTTATCAAATTAGATTCTTTGTGACTGTCCCACTGCCCTGCATATCTCTGAATTGAGAAATCCATTTCAAAACTTCCGGGAGAGCCTTTAGGTTTGCTCATTTTTTTAATCAATCTTTCAACAACTTCCACACTTGGTTTTATTACCATTCTGACTTCCTCCTTGCCATAATTGCAGAGATTATATTACTATCTTCCGATATTGTTAAAATATCTCCTTTAACGATACATACGGGGATATTTATTTGTTTACTAATTTCTTCGGAGTTATATCCTTTGATTAAATATTCTACAATTTTCTTTTTTCTTAAAGGTAAAAATTGAATTATATCTTTTATATATTTTACATAATCATCATTTGTTATCTTAGACTCTACTTCTGGTGAATCTGACTGTATTAAATCAATTAGTTCTATTTCACTTTCGTCACTTATTGATTGATTAAGACTTTGAGCATAAGTATTAATTTTACGCTTTTCTCTGTTTAAACTTGTAGCATAGGTTTTCATTTTATTATTAATAATTACGCTGCAAAACGTAAGCAGTTTTGCTCCTTTGTCGCAATCATATTTTGGTATATTTAAACTTATCTCTAATAAAGCCTGTCCTTCAAAATCATCATAAGTCACATTTAACGGAATAAAAAGTTTTTCAAATTTCTTTTTCCATAAAACACGAATTTGATTTAGTATCTGATCGTAGTTTTCGGTTATTAAATCTTTACACTTTTGTTCCATCGTCATCTTCACCTCTTTTAGCCGAAAACAATAATGCGGTTATGAATAAGCCAAACCAACTGCCTAATATGAAACAAATTATATTTGACATTATAATCCCCTCTTTCGTTTTTGATTTTCAAACCCTTTGAGGAACTCCTGAATACCGATTCGTTAGTACTCAGAAGCTCCATGCAGAAAGGAGATATAACACATGAAATTGGAGCATAGCTCCTCAAAGGGTTTGAATCTCTTTTGTTGTGCAAATTCTCACTCAAACCCACCGAGGAATCCCTCGACCACAAAGCCGAGAAACTCACATTAATGAAAGGAGAAATTAATGAATAATAAATGGAGTATGAACTCCTCGTTAGGTTTGAAACTGCTTTTTTTGATTATCACAGAAAGCATAAACTGTGTAGAGTGTTTCATATCAACGCTCTGTTTGTGCATTACGATTCCAGTTTCGGCATCGCTTTACTCAGTCCTGCAAGTACACAGTCGGTTTTGTCTTTATTATTTAGTGCCGATATTTTTGTCAAAATGTCCGCAAGTGATGGCACAGAATAATCGTTTTCTTTCACTTCAATAGTCATATAAATGCCTCCTTTATGTTTATAAGAGTTGTCCTTACCTACAGCATTGGTGTACCTTACTGCATACGGTATTGACCTTGCTCAATCAAACAACTAAACTTATTTCCCGCTTTAATCGGCGGGATTTTTTATAATTTTATATTCCTGCATAATTATTTCACATAATTGCTCGATTTTCTCCTGAACTTCTTTTTTAATGTGAAAAGCAGAACCTATCGTAATCACAGCTGAAATTTTGCCAAGATCGTCTTCATACGGAAAAGAAAACTTACTTGATTTTTCTTGATTTACAATATCCCACGGCATATATCCTTCAATATCTATTTTTACTGGATATTCTGAGCCGTTACGGAATGTTTTATTTATAAGGAATTTTTTGAGTCTATCATTTTATCTCTCTTTTTATATTGTATATTTTTTTGTTTTGTTGTATAATTAAGAAAATCAAAAATACGGATCAACGTGATTTATAATCTCAACAATTTCATCGTCCGCAGATTGCGATCTAACAAGAGATTTGTTGTCTGGGTTATATTTAATTTCAATCGAATCACGCATCTCTCTATAATGATTTTGCATTAAAGAAATCAATTCGTCTGTTTCTTTATAAGTAAATCCTAATCTGTGTAACATCTGAGAAATTTCAACTAACGCATACATAATTTTATTTTTAAGCATTACAACCACCTCTTTTCGGAAAGGAATGATTTTATGAAACTTACACCTGATTGTGTTAGAGATATACTTTTATATCTTGAAAATAATTTAGTAATAGTGAATAGCAATGAATTTTCAGAAATTTCATTAAACCAAATACAAGAAGCTTTGTCTGAAAAATACACAGAAGAAGATGTGATGTATAATGTTTACCAACTACATCAAGCACACTTTATTAGCGGTAAAATATATAACCATGGTTCATATATTCTTTCTTTATGTATTATCAATGAAATAACCTTTGCTGGACATCAATTCTTAGAGACGATACGCCCTGAAACTATTTGGCAAAAGACCAAAACAAGTCTTGGGAAAACAGGGTCATACGCTTTTAATGTTCTTACGCAAGTTGCTCAAAATATTGCTATCGAAACGAGTAAAGAAATTGCTTTGAATGCTTTAGGAGTAAAATAATCTCTTTCCTATCTATCATAGAGAATTGAATATTACTCAATTACCAAACCCAAGTAATTCGTTAGGAGTAATCTGCAAGGCTTTGCATAATTTAATAATATCGCTGTCGCTGTTCATATCTAACCCTTTATCTAATTCCTTTAAATGAGCTTCCAGTTGATTTATTTTTTCTGTAAGCTCTTTTTGTTTGTGTTGCAGTTGATTTATTTTATACTGAGTGTCCATTACTTCTTTGAGGTTATATATTTTGTTATTTTGTATAAGTATCACCTTCTTTGTTTAGTATCGTATGTATTTTTCAATTTTATATTTTGATTTGTGCGATTTATGTATTTATAATAGCACGTTATGAAATGTTTGTCAACATATTTTTTCAATTTGAAACATTTTTTTGATTTTTTCTAAATAATTACATATTTACTATTGATTTTCGTTTCATTTTGTGCTATTCTATAATAGAAGGAGGTGAGACATAATGTTTCAGGACATTATAGAAAAATTAAGAAAAAAAAGAGAGCTAAAAAAAGTAGATGTAGCAAAAGCTATTGGCGTCGAAGATAGCACTTATAGAAATTATGCGGCAGGTAGACGAGAACCAAGCTATGAAATTCTATGTAAACTTGCAGACTTCTACAATGTTACTACTGATTACCTTCTCGGTCGTGAACAACAGCCACCGCCAGACCCAATTGAACAGTTTGTTCAGGGAATGGGACTAAGCGAAAACGAAGCAATACTTGTTAAGACTTTCTTTTCTATAAAGAAAGAAAAAAGAAGGGAATTTATCGAAGCATTTTGCATAGGTGCAAGCGAGGAATTAGAAAAGAAAAAACAGAAATTAGATGCTATCACCGAAGAACAAACTGCTGCAACAGAAGAAAATAGTGATAATATCGTAGAAATACCACTAATGGTATCACGAGTGTCCGCAGGAACGGGATGTATGCTCTCGGAAGACGAGATTGACGAGATGTTTGAAATTGACAGAAGTATCTACCCTAAAGCCGATTTTGCTACTAAAGTCCGGGGAGATAGTATGATTCCCCGATTTAATGACGGAGATGTCGTACTTGTACATAAACAAGAAACGATTGAAAGCGGACAAATTGGGGTATTTATGCTGAATGGCGACGGATACATAAAGAAATTAGTCGCTGAGAACGGAAAAACAATATTGAGATCTCTTAATTCGGAATATAAAGACATAGAAGTGTCTGAAAATGATAATCTTATATGTAGGGGGCTTGTATTGTATAGGTTGGAATAAAATCAAAGCCGTCTCATGTCCGAGACGGCTTGTTTTTCATCAATCTAATATGATTTTAGTTCCTTTCAAAAAGCTTGTCAATATATTTTTTAGTTTTTCTGAACTTTTTTATTGTTATTTTATTATGGGTGTAATATAATAATTATAACGAGGTGATTTATATGAATAATACATTTTCAAAAAGAGTGACATACTCCCACCTCTTAGGTGGTGGGAGTATGTCACTTTGTTGATTATGTAAATTTATAAACTATTTTCTTTTGTAACTGCTGCGTTATGTATACACGAAACCAAATTGTAAACTTCATTTATGCAGTTATCAACATAGTTCTCGTTTATATCTTCCTGAATAGCTGTTTCGTGCTTTCTGTCTATTTGGTGGGCAATTTGGTTCCTTCTTTGAAATAAATTTACAACAAATTGCTTTCCTGTTTCGTAAGAAGAAAACGCAGACGATAAAACATCTTTGAAAGAAATTCCCATTAAATTTACTTGATCTTTCATTTGTTCAAAACCTAAGTAAACTTCTTTACTGAATCTTTCATTTAAGTATTCTGTCAACCATTGTACTGATTCGGGTGCAGCAATACCTTTTTCGATATACTTCATCGAAACCATAAGATTTTGATATTTTAAAGATTTTTCCCAACGACCGACAAACATGCTACTTATTGCATATTTGCTTAGTTCATGAAGATAAAAGTCGAGTATGGATTCGATAAATACTATTTGCGAACGTAAAACATTCTTTCCTTCGGTTTCCTTTGATTGATTTATTAATTCTCTTGCTATAGGAGTTTGGTTTTTTATATACTCAAGACTTTCGTCAAAATGCTGTTTTATCTCATCTAAGCTAAAATTAACTACTGTTTTAGTTGGTATAGGATCACGGGTATTCTCAGGACGCTGAGATAAAGAAAGACTAATATTGTCCATTCTATTCCTTCTTTCTCTCGGTGAATAATTTGGCAAGATTATTATTTAACATGGGTATTGCTCCGTATTTGCCGTTAATGTAGCCTCTGTGAATGTTATCGTCTTTCCGGACATTTTTTATTTCCGCAAGAGAATATAAATCTGTTGACCTATCTTCCTCTTTTAATTCTGTAAACCATATTTGATCCCTTCTGAAAAGAGACAAATCAAGTATGCTTGTATTATGAGTTGTAAAAAACAATTGAGCCGGAAAAGTATCTTCTAAATCGGCAAAAGTCTTTATTATGTTATATATCAATGCTTCATGGAAATTTATTTCAAGTTCATCGCAAAACAAGATTCTATGATTTTCTATAATGTCCATCAAAGGACAAGCAAACTCGAATATTTTTTTTACTCCATCAGATTCTTCGGACAATAAGTTTGTCTCAAATGTATCATATACTATATATGCATCTAATCGCTCCGAATATGAGTCAATGATACGGGTTTTAAGTTCTTCACTTAAAATAGATAAAAAATTATCATTTTTCAAATCCTGTTTTTTTATTTCTATTCTTATGTCCTGTATGTTAACTCCCAAAGCGTTGGCAAAATTAATCACCTGTTTTTTTACAGCAGGATTCTTTTTGATTGATGTAAGAGATTTTTCCAGCCAATTTTCATTTGTTTTTTTTCCATAAAAAATCATATCGTCTTTAAAGAAGGAAAATACATCTTTAACAACATCTACTTGACTAAAATTAGCAGCACATGATAAAAAAAGGCGATTTGGGGCAATAACATCTTTACAAGTATCAAACTTTCTCTTAAATTTGTCACCTGATGCATAAGAATTATTTTCTCTTTCAAATATTTTTACGGCTCTGCCGTTTGGAAAATAATATAAATACTCCCCGGAAACCTCATTTTTGCACAACGAAAAACTATATACATATCTTATATTATTTTTGATAAACTGCATATAATACTCGCTTTTTTCATTCTCTCCCAATAATTTATGTGGCAACTGGTGGATCATCGTACCGGGTTGATGACTGATACTGTTTAGAACTAATCTTTTTACATACATGATGGCATCTATGAAATTACTTTTCCCGGAACCATTAGCACCATATATAACAGCACTTTTAAGTATTTTATATTTTCCAAAAGAAAACAATCGTTCTTGAAATGTATCATCTGTACCTGCGAGTGCAGAAAAAGTTACTTTATCTTTTATGGATTTATGATTAGAGCATGAAAATTCCAACAGCATAGTAAAACCTCCTCGATTGCACATATTATACCACCTTTCTTATGATTTGACAAGTATTTTTGTTATTATTTCTCAAATTTCTTGATATATTCATTAACATGCAGACACAAACAATATATTCTTCATTTTATGATTTGCAATGAAACAAAATACCGCCTCATAATTGAGGCGGTATTTTTATATCTGATATGATTTTAATTCCTTTTTTAATATATCTAAGAATTTTTTAACATCACCAAAATAATTTGGGTACGCTTTCTTTAATTGCTGAAAAGAATCCGCAGAAACAAGCACTATATCTGTGTTTGCTATCTTCTGTTCTTCAAGTTGATTATATTTTGCGTTTGCTTTATCTACCTGCGAAGCATTATAAGCAGTAACAGTTAATTGTTTTTCTTTAAGGTCAAGCATAAGCAAGAAATATTTCCCTTTTATACTCTTCTGATGTATCACCGTATTTAATATACTTCTAATTTCTTCTATTAGCTGATTTTTTCTTAATAGTCTGAGTTCTATAATATCATAATCACTATGTATTTTTAAGTTTTCGGCTATTGCTTTTTCATCGTGTGGCAATAATTTACAAAAAATCTATAATAGGATATATTCAATTCATTTATAAAATAATTTTATCTATACATTTTATTTACAAAATAATTTTTATTTATTTTTAAATTATAAATTATATTTGTCTTTTACTTCTTCTATTGTTAAACCTTTTTCAAGGTCTTTACATATTTTTCCCATTTGTTTATAACTAAATTTAGGGTCGGCATAAAGTTTAACCTGTTCCATTGTTAAACCATCATCAAAACCATAACGGATTTCACGCATTTGGTCATCATCAAATTTAGGGTTTGCATAAAATTTAACTTGTTCCATTGTTAAATCATTCATAAAACCCCAACAGATTTCAAGCATTTGTTCATAATCAAAATCAGGATTAGCATAAACTTTAACTTGTTCTATAGTTAAACCACTTTCAAAACCATAACGAATTATGTCCAGTTGCTTATCATCAAACTTACCGCTATTTTCACATTCCTGTATAAAGTTATCTTTATCATTAGCTATTCTTTTAAAACTTGCTTTTTTATTTAATCTTTTTAATATCCTATTCATATAAACATCTCCTTTTCAAAATTTATATTTGTATAGATAAAATACTCGTTTTATTGGTATCTTTTAATTTTTTACAATTTATTTTATTATGTTGTATTGCACTTTGTAAATAATCTTCACATTCCCAGATATTTATTTCGTCATAATTACTATTAAATGCGAAATCTTCAATCTCGTTTCGGTATTCGCCCTTCGCAATATTAATAGCTGTACTTTCGTCATCAGCATCTACTATGTAACTAAAATGTTTTGTAAACCATACATTATATCTCATATTTCTGTGCCACCTTTCATTTATAATTCCCTCATCAATATTTCCGAAATCGTTATCTGATGAAATTCATTTATTTTTAGAGTCATAAAAATATTCCCAATACATCTCATCGTAATCACCGTATTTCGTCAAAAATTTTTCATGCGCTTCATTCATGGCTTCTTTTAATGATTCTGTTTCAATTATATATTCTTCTTCTACTAGTTTCCTTACTTTAACTATGTATTTTGTCATTTATAATCATCTCTTTCCTTATTGTTTTTTCTTATTGTTTAAATAGTCGCAAAACTTTTGACATTCTTCTTTATCAAAGAAAATTATTCCGTCGTATACACTTATATCTTCATATTTTTGCCATTGATATATTTCCGATGTTTCACAAAATGTATATTGATCGGTCTCATCTCCATCACAATTTTTATTTCGGCTATACCTAAAATAAAGATATACATCGCTATTTTTCCTGTGTTTGGGTATAAATTGAGATATTTCAAAACGCTCTGCTTCAACAGGATAATAAATACATTTTTGTTCTCTGCATTCGCACTTTTCTGTTTGGTCACGTCCTCTCGGTGATTTGTAGTGAATATACCCATCTTTATCACATTTTTCACACTTATCATGAATATATTCGTACTTATACTGAACTGCCCAAGCCGTTTCTGTAAATGGTTTTATTATTTCATAAAGTCTTGCTTTTTTCACTTCATTCTCTGCCTGAGATATTTTAATATTCAATTCGGATTTAAGATTTTCCAATTCTCTGATTTTTGCTTCCCAATTCTCTTTTATATCTGTTAATTCTGCGTTGTCTTTTTCGAGTTGTGATATTTTATCCAAAATTTCTTGCTTTACAGATTTCCTCAAAGAATTTTTCAACTCTTCGATTTGCATATCAAATTCCGATGGCTCGTAAAAATCTTCTTCGTCATACCACATATCTATTCCTCGCTTTCTATAATTGTTTCTGCACTTATAATCTCATTTAATGCTGCTTCTGCACCATCAGCTTTATAAGAGTATGCTCTATACCTTCCGAAACTTTTATCCGTATCAAAATAAACATCTGGGTGATAGCACTTCCCCGATGTTGTTTCAAATTTTTCAATAAGATTATTTATTTTCGTTGTTACTTTGTCTTTGTTTATTAATTCACCATGCTTTTTAGGTATCTCTACAAGTGGGCATTCTTTATCTCTTATCAATTCATTTTCCAAACGATGAAAATTAACTAAACAAAAATAATTGTCTACTACTTTATTTCCAACTATTTCATTTTCAAATTCAAGAAAATTACAAGTTCCACAGCATTTCGGCATTTCCATACCTTTAATCAAAACACTCATTTATTTCCCTCCCAATCCAACTTCTGACCGCAATTACCACAATAATTTGTTTTACCTGTTCCTTCGATAAATGCAACATTACAATTAGGACAACGATACTTCCCAACAGGTGTTCTTTCTTTTTTGAGAATTTTGGGGATTTGTTTTCTAAGAATTTCTATTGCACTATCTAATGCTGCAATCATCTTATTCCAATTTTCATTTTGCATACCCGTTCTCAATTCATGGTGTTTGCGGACAATTCCAAGATATTTAATAATATCACCTATGTTTATATCATTTTCTTTCTCATACATTCGATTATCCTCCTTTACGTTTTAAGCTAAATAATATCCTCTACTTTTGACATTTTTCCATTCGTCTGCGAAGAAAATTTTCTCTGCTTCCGATAAATTCCCATAACAATTAACTATCATCTTAACCTTGATGATGCTTCTTCCACCTATGCAATTTACTATTTCTTCAGAATATATTTCTTTTATATAATTTTCCAGTAGATTAATTCTTTTCACCTCGTTCAGTCAATATTTGTTTATTATCCTTTTTTACTTCCAATAGCATCTTTGATTCCTTCTGCAATTTTAGTTGCTAATTTTACAGGGACAGCATTACCGATCTGAGTGTACATTTTATTCAGACTTCCGGTAAATTCGTATGATAAAGGAAATGATTGCAGTATAGCACATTCTCTGACACTTAATCTTCTCAGCTTATTAACATGGATCTCAGGGCTGGTCGCAGTGATCGTATCGCTTGGTCGATCCCAGTTAGTGATCCTTAAAGATTGCTCGAATTGTATTTCCTTTTCGACCATGGTAGTTACGACTTTATCGTATTTATCATCGAAACCAAGTATTCTTTTTAGTTCCCACCAATCACTCGGCTTGGGTATACTTCCGGAATTATTATCCTTTCTGAACCAATGACCTGCTGTATATGAATATCCGAAGTGTTCATCGATTTTTTTTGTAGTCCATTGAGTACCGTCACGCCATTTTTTTAAATAATCGCAGATATCATGCTGATCAACTTCATATTTCCTTCCCCAGAAGGTATCAGCGACATTTTCGGAAGCGATATGATTTTTAATTATTATTTCATCACAGTCTTTATCGACTCCAAGTATTGAATAAAATCCATCTATATCACAAAGTCCTGTCTTTTTGATATGTTCTTTGATCTCATTATTACTGATACAGATATCTTTTTTTGTAAGCATTTTATCTGCCAAAAAACCTATAGCCTGTTCGGTAGTTATAGCAGGGAGCAATTCATCGGAAGGCTTGGAAATTCCTTCTACAAAATGTGTTTTTACGGGATAGGGGTTTTCGACACCGATCCTGTTGCCGATTATAACAACTCTTTCTCTTGTCTGAGGTACACCGTATTCAGCGGCATTAAGAATAGCTGCATCTACTTTATAACCTATAGTATTACCGTCTTTATCCTTTAAATTTTCAAAATCGGATTTGATCATTTCAAAAACTTTGCCGTTTTCAATGGATAGTAAACCTTTGACGTTTTCTGCAACGAAAAATTTTGGCTTTTTATCCGAAATAACACGAAGCATTTCTTTATATAAGAAATTTCTTTTATCTTTCATAGATCTTTTGGTATTTGCAACCGAAAAACCCTGACAGGGGAAACCGCCGATTATAACATCGGCATCATCGGGTATATCACTATCAGATATTTTAGTTATATCCCCGTGTATTATGTGCTTGCCGATATTTTTTCTGTAGGAATCCACTGCTTCTTCAAAAAAATCATTAGCCCAGATTATTTCAAATCCGGCATTGACAAATCCCATATCCATGCCGCCGGCTCCTGAAAATAATGAAACTACCTTTAATTTGTCGGGATCATTCTGAATAACATATTCTTCATTTTCGTCCCTGACTAATTCAAAAATATCACTTATATCACAATTAAGAACATTACATATTTTAACTAATACATCGGAGCTGACGATCTCCTGCTTTCCTATTTTAGCAAGGGTGTTGCTGCTGATCTTTGCCTGTTTACGAAGATCTGTTTTAGACATGTTTTTATCTATCAATAATTTAAGTAATTTATTATAACATGCTTTCATCTTTGTATTCCTCTCCATACACAGATATTTATTGTGTTTTCGGTCGGCACAATATCCTCAACATACAAATTCAAGAATGACCTTATAAATGGTTTGATTTCCAGTAATTCTCCTCTGAAAGATGTTCTAACTCCACTATCGTCCTCTACGAATATGCAAAAATGTATTTTATATACTTTCAAAATTTCCAATATATCTATTACTTCTGACAGGGTTTTCTTTTCCAATTTTACCACCTCTTTTAATTACTCTTGTTTGCTTCTATGGCTTCTTCCTCACTCACATATTCTATATTGTCAGATTTTCCAATGTAACTGTATGCAGTAAACATATATTCTTCTTCGTTGTCAAAATTGTCACATAACGGCATATTACTCCCTCTCCTTTCTCTTTCTGTTATTTTTCCACAATTAATTCGCCTATTTCCCCGTCGAAACTTTCTCTGTCGATTTCCCATATTAATCCGATATATGCACACCTGAAAACATGCGAATTATTCTTAATCAAATTCTTTTTAGCACAATTCGGGATTAGAACATCGGGAGTGTTTATTTCATTTACGCAATAATGTATCTCACTTTCAACAAACTTGTCCCAATTTTCCTCAAAATCCTTATCAGTCGATGTTGTATGCTCAAAATAGTGCATCTGCTCGTTGAAAAAATCATACTGTGTGATAAATTCCCAAGATGTGTCATATCCAACATCGCTAAGAATACTAAGAATATCAACAGTTTCGGATTGAAGCAAGTCTATGGGTATGACGACAATTTTCATAAGACCGCTATCTTGTAATCCTAAAGATTTCGCTCCGGCTCTAACCAAATACTGTTTCACCTTATTTTTCCGCCTTTCCCTATATTTTCACATAAAATTCTCCGTTATTCTACCCGTCATCACCATAAAAATCATGTCGTACTTCTGCACTATAATAATTGTTCATCGTAGTTGTTGCGTTAAATATAACCGCAATCAAATAACTGCGGATATTATTTATTTTCTCCACATTTTTATCAAGGCAATCCAAAATATATTGAATGTGCCAATAATTTATTTCCAAAAATCTTTTCTTGATAATTTCCGCAGGTATCAAATTTCCGTTTATCTTTATCGGCTTTGTATTTGTCGCTACAATTTCCGTCATCAATTCAACAATTTCCTCGGCTTCTGAAAGGGCAGACTCCGACAAGGAGATTTTGAGATCGTCAAAACCAATGTTATCTTCGATGATTTCTCTGTATTGCGTGATATTGTCAATCAATCTATCATTCTCTATATTCGATTGATTGATAGATTGATTATTATTTACTTGATTATTTAGTATTTTATTATTATATATTTTATTATTGTTTCGCTTTTCGGTATCCAGTATTTCGGTGTCCCGTGTTACCGTGTCCCGTACTATAGGACACGGTGCAAACATAGTGCTACTGCGACTTTGAGCATTTTTATCTTTATTATTTTCTGCTTTATCTTTTCTCTTTGTTTTTGGTGTATTTTTCTTAATATATTTTCCCGCAAAGTTGTTATCTGTATTTTCACACTTTTCCGATTTGGATTCTTCTTCAGTTTCTTCTGATATTTCTTCTTTAAAAATAGGCGTTGCGGAAATATAATATGCCGTATCTGCAATCCTACCTCTCTCGTCTCGTATTTCTTCCCTTTTTAAATATCCTGCCGTTTCCAACTCTTTGAGTATACGAAAGACTTTAGATTTTCCGCACGGCAAAATGGAAGACAACCCTCTGCCTGAAAAATCCCAATTATCTGGCAAAGACAACATTGTTATAAGTAATCCTCTACAGTCAAGGTCAAGATTGCGATCTCGCAGACAAGTATTATCAACAACAGTATAATCTTGTTTCGTCATATGTTTAATTACTGGCACTTTATCACCTTCTTACATTTCTGTTAATTTTTCCTCATTAAATATGTATATGGGATATCTGCAAAATCCTGAATTAATATAACTTCCTGTTGGTTGAGCAATATCGTTTGTTTTTAAAAATCCCTCGATATTTTCCAAATTGTTTATATCGACACAAGCTAAATCACCTCCATAAATTACCAGTATTAACAGTTACTTTTGCAAATATTTCTCAATTAATTAATTATCCGCATAGATACATATACATTTCACCCAATATGGATCGTATTTTTCTATTTCAGACCTCAAAAGGTTGTCAAAGTCTTTTTCGGAGAGTTTATTATTGTCGTTCTGACTATACAGCCAGTCTCCAATAAATATCTCAAAATCTTCACGATTGTTAAACACCCTATTCGAATCCGACAAAAATGGTGTATCGGCATTTAAAATTTCCTCAATTGAATATGTTATTTTACTTGCAAAATTCCAGTAAAAATCTCCAGCGAAGGCATTCTCGCCCACCAATACCGCAATTGGCAGGTCGGGATTTTCAAGAATGATTTTCCGTAATTCTTCACCTTCCGTTGTTAATCCTAATTTTGTTATTTTATTTGTTATATTCATTATTCTACCTCTATGCAAATTTCCTGCACATATCTCACATATTTTCCGTTTTCCGATATAAAAGCATTTCCTGATGGGTAATACACTATCCTTGTATATTTATCATACGTCAAAAATTCTTCACCTCTCTGCCATTTTCCGAGAATTTCTTTGTCTCCCATCTCGTACATTGGGATTTCCGAAATTGTTGTATATACTTCCTTTTCTGCCGTATGAGTTACTTTTTCGCTTGCATATACAACAAAAATGAAACTAATAACAATACAAACTGTTGCTACCACAAGGTTTCTTATATTATTTTTCTTTTTACTATTTTTAGATTTTTCCGCATTCATAATGTTTATTCTCCCTCTTCTTTTACAAATTTATTTCCACATTCGTATTGGTCAATATTTTTATAACCCACTAAAAGAGCAAAATTTCCTTTTAACACGGCTTTTTCAAGTAAATATTTATTCCTTTTAGAAATGTTTTCCGCTTGCATTTCGTTAATTTCCAGTCCGTAATCGATGAAATTACGAGTATACATAGTTTTCCCTCCTTTCATGCAACATCTTTCATATCTTCCGAATCTTTAATTTCTTTTCCGCAATTTCCGTGCGGATGATATCCTGTAATAACATTTTCTCTTTCCGCTAACAACATTCCAACAAACGGCAACATGAACACTAATATACTTGCATTGTTTTCGATGAAAATAGTTCCGATTGAAACAATAAACAATATCAGCGCAACAACTTTATTTGCTAAAAGTTCTTTGTTCATTTATATTTCCTCCTTAGATATCAATAATAATTTCCGTTAAATTAGCAAGGGCATTAACATAATGTCCCATTGTTGTCCCTACAGAAACATGTCCACACTGTTGTTGAGCCACAGATATTCCATACTTCTGAGATAATGCTGTGGCACAATAGTGACGGCACATATGCGGCGTTATTCCGTTTCCATATCGAGTAAATATTCCTCTGATATTATCTTCGTTGAGTCTTTTTCCTTTTGTATTTATAAATAACGACTTATCATCTTTTATATTCTCCATTTTTGCACGAATAACAAGCCATTCTTTTATAGCTTGTACAGCATCTGTACTCAGTAAAACTTTCCTCTGCTCTGTTTCAGGATTATAATGCCTTTTCCCCAACACTTTTATAAAGGGTCTTTCTTCCTCGTTTTTTCCACTTAAATACACATCACATATATCTAATCCTGCAAGCTCACTTTCTCGGATGCCTGAGCCTATAAGCACCCTAACAACATACTCATTACGTTTACTCAGCAATGGTGCTTCTGTTTTTTGATATCTACCTTTAGATTTTCCTGATTCTCTGATTCTATCTATCATTTGATTGATTTGCTCTTTTGTTGGTAATTTTTTAGATAAATTTTCCTCAGAGTTTTCCTTGTGCAGCTCTTTTGTTTTAACTATATTTCTTTTAGTGTATTCGCAATCAACTAAATATTCCCAAAAACTTTTTAACACACAAGCATTATGAAACATTGTTGCGTTGGAAATATTTTCTTCTCTCTCTGCTAAATATTGTTGAATCTGTATAGGTATAATTTCGTTCAAATCAGATGGTATTATTTCCGAAAAATTAGATTTCTTGATATATTCTTTTTTTATACACCATTCTAAGAAATTTTTAATTACAGGATAGTAGATCAAAGTTGATGCTTGACTTTTTCTTGCAAATTTTACAAAATATAACCTTATAAAATCCGGAGTATTATCTTCTAAAAATTTCTTCTCTAATTTTTCTTTGTTTTTTCTTTGTTTCTCTTCTTTATAACACATCTTATTTCTCTCCTTTCAAATTTTCCGCAAAATAAAAGCACCTGTAGTTATATTCTACAAGTGCCTCTGTGATATTATTTAATTTTTCATTAAAAGAAATGTTTTATCAAGTCAATTCGTCAATCTTTTTCCAATCTATCTGATTGAAAATTTCCGTTGAGAAGTTTTCCAACTCTGCCGCTTTACTGCACGATTCACAATAGTCATCTACATTGTCAAAATATTCCTCGTCTGTTTCATAATACCAGTCATTCCATTCACCTGTCTCGGGATCATATTCCTCTAATCCGCCTGTGTTGCAATAATCGGGTTTGATACGATTTTCCAGTTGGAAAGCATCATAAGCCCCTAAAATATCCATAACTTTCTTTGCTTCTTCCGGTGAGGTCACGGGAATATAAAACGATTTTCCCATACCAAACTGCGGAACCCACCATACTCTTAATTTTTTCATAAAAAATTTCCTCCTTCATAGAATTGTAGTTTTATTCCTTATACATATCAAAATAATATTCTCCGTCTGGAGCTGTGGGAATATCGTTGATTGAAATTTCCGTGCCTGAGAAATAGTCTGATGCTATTACTTCCGCAGACTTACTATCATAAATTTAATCGTAGTCTGTTTCGATCTCCGAAAGGTCAGTGTAGTCGGGATTGGATAATGTGTTTAATAAATTTTCCTGTGTCATAATTTTAGTCCTCCTCTGTAATTTATTCTATAAATTTTCCGCAAACAAAAAGAGCAGATGTTTAGTCTGCTCTCTGTGTTATTTGTTATAAGTTTCCGTAACGATACCGCTTGAATAGTAGCAGTTTGTTCTTAGCCAGCCGTTTTGTTGTGCTGCCGTCACTCTAAAATAGTGATCGCCGTCAGAATTTCCCTGTTCTATGATTATATTTTCCCCACTGTCGTTGGTTGCCGAAAGTGGGAAGGATTTATTTCCCGTTATTGCTTTTAAGTATTCGTATGTCATAGACTTATTCATCTATATAGATTGTGTCCTCTGTTGAGTTTGCTTTTAAATATTCCTTAATTTGCTCTGCTATATCGTCTATATCTTCCATACCAATTTCCTGTCCCACATTCCACATTTTTGAATATTCTGTACCGTATGCACCTATAATCAGAACTCCATTAGGCTCATCAAAGATTGATGTACGTTTTATTCCGTAAACAGTATTCGGATCGTCTGCGGCCTTAAAATTGATATAAGTTCCTATTCTCATGTTTTGTATATGTTCCGCTAAAGTTGTTATATTTTCCATAATTAAGCCTCCTCTATTAAACGATTAAATCTCTATTGCTTCAATACGTTTGATTTCTTCTCGCAACTCTTCTATCCAATTTTGTTTTATTTTTCTGCCAAATTCTAATAGTGTCTTTCGAGATGTAGAAAAATAATAATATTCATTATATCTTACAATTTCCCCTTTATTTTCTTGGGCTTTTTGCAAAGACTCTTTTGTGAAATAGTTATCCATACTTTTTAAAAGCCGTTTCACTTGTATTTTAGTCTTATCTCTATCTATATAAATTTGATACATTTTTACCTCCTTAGTAGTATAACATATTTTCCGCATAATAGTGATAATCAAATCACGATTTTATTCGGGTTTATATTCCGTTTCAAGCCCTAAAATGTACGCGTCTTTTTCCCCGTTCCAGAAGTACGGGCGAAGGTCGGCAAGCTGTTTTCTGCCTGTTTTAAGGGCGTTATAGTCGGCTTTGACATTTTCCTCTGTATAATTTAAAGTTGTATTTTCCGAAATTGACAAGCGAAAAGTTTTCCCATTGTGTATAAAACCGAGTTCTCTCTGTGCTATGGGATATGTGCCTATTGTATAATGATCATATCTATCCCAATATTCAAGCTGAATTGCTATGCTGTCAGGTGTTTTTGATTTTTCCAAGATTTTCATTATGTATCACTCCTATTTCATTTTTTTGATTAAGTTAAATAACATTTGATGTTCTTTAAAGGTGATTTTTCCGCTTTGGTATGCTATATCTATACCGTCCTTTCCGTAAAACACATTCTGTATTGCCGAATCTTTGTTGCCTGCTTCTATTATCCTCTGTATGAATTTCTTAAACATATTGTATCTCCTTTCAATTTTTCCATTGCCCTGCCTCATCAGCGTAATGCGGGCGGTCATTACGGACGGGAGAAAGTCTCCCGTTTCGGCTTATTTTTCCGTTGGAATAAGTCTCATTATAAGTTCAAATATTTTCTCTCGTGTTTTATAGTCGTATTTTTGCTGTACTGCTTCAACAAGTAAATCTCTGTTGGGAAAGTCGGGCGGCAAAATTTCCACTGCAAAATTTATAAGCTGATTTTTTATTTCCCTTAACTGATTTTCCGTATTGCCCTCCTCTGTATATGTACTGTCGGGATAAGTCAGCCCTGCTTTGGTTGTTTCTATGGTACAAAGTTTCAAGTATTTTTCCATGTCAGATTCACTCATTGTAAAGTCGTTTCTTTGATCTGTTATTCTATCACCTGCGGACAAGCCGATTCGTTCATAAGTTTTTGCAGCGCAAAAGATATTTTCCGATAACACTTTGTTTTCCAGTTTCTTAAATTGTTCTTGTACCATGTCATTTTGTATTTTCTTTAAATTGTAGAGTGTTTGAAGGTCATGAAGCTCCTCTGCTCTGCTGTTTAAAATTTCCGTGAATTGCTGTAATAAGTTATCGGTCATAATTTTTTCCTCCGTTCTGTTAAAATCCTGATTTAATTTATTCCCACAAAATCTATATTTATTTCCAATTAATATGCTTCTCTTCATTTCAATTTTATTCATTACTTTTTCCACATTCGCAATAATATTGTCCCTCTGCTGTATTCTGATTTATTTCATCAAAATGTAATCTATAAAATGACGTACTACCAAAATATTTCCGGGAGACTTCCTCTGCTGATTTTCCCGTCAGCCAATTTTCCGCAAAAATATAATCAGCTAAACAATCATATATTTTAGTGTTTGTAAGTTCTGAAAGTACACCCGGCTTAACAAATGCTTTTTCGTATATAGTGTGAATATAACTTGTGGGATTTTCCTTATATATATTCCCATATAAATGAAAAAAGCAGCCCGAAAATTTCCGAGACTGCTTCTCTTTTACTCTTCTATTATTTTTTCATTTTTTTAAATGTGAATATTTCATGCTTTTAATCTTTTCCGCATCTATGATTTTTATTTTTTCCACATCAAGCCGATATAAAAAATCTGCCGATTTTATTAAACACAAATCTCTCACCTTCTGTATAGGTACTTGTTTTAATCTTTTGATGATAGTGTTAGGAACATTTTGCGTTTTCAAAATTTGCAATATTTTTACTTTTGCCCATTTGTGACGAGGTAAATTTTCCGCATTTATTATATTCTCTCCTATTGGACGACTTCTCATAATCCTTTATATTCTCCGCTATAGAATTTTAACAACTCGTGGGGTGTTAACCTTTTCCCATTTTTCACAAAATGATGTTTTCCGTCCGATCCGATATATACATCGTCTCCTACTGATTCTGCTCTTGATCTTGCTCCAGCGGAACTAACCGCATCTTTTACGATCTCACCAACAGCGAATAAGCTGCCGATAGAGGTTATTATATCAAATAACATTATAATCATTCCTTATTTTTAAATAATTATATGTCATACCTTCCCACCCCCAAAGATCTCCGCTGTGTTTTCGTTCTATCCCGTTTGTAACCTCTGCAAACCATTTCCCGTTTTCTTGTGTTATGTGGCCTATTTTCCAATTCTGTGTTTCAGTTATATTGTAGTTTTTCATTGCGTTATCTCCTCTTTTAAAAGCCCCGGTTATTTTTCCGGGCTGCCTCTGCTTTATAGCTTACGATTTTTTTTATTTATTTCGTGTGGCTCTCATACTTTTTTATTTTTTCAGCATCTATAATTTTTATATCATTTTAAATTTCTCCCTCCTGTGAATTTTCCCACTTTTTATGGCTTATATCTAACAAAAATGTCTTTTTGTTTTCTGAACACATAGAATTAATTCTATTATATACTTCTTCCGTAAGCCTTTGTAGTTTCCCGCAAATATATCCACCTTCACCTATTTTTATTTCGTCCCAATTACCCGATTGTGTGAGGATATATATTTTATTTTCCTCTACAACAATAATATTATTTTTATCATGGTATATTTTCCCTTTAATTTTCATGTTAATTCGTCCTCCTTATAATAAAATGTCACTTTAATTTTATGATTATTATAACATAAATTCCTCAAAATGACAATGTTTATTTTTTTATTTTATTACTTGAATAAAGTTCCCCGCAAATACAGAGACTCTATCAAGGAATAAAAATTTCATTTTATTTAGTTTTTAATTTCCGAAAACCCTATCATTTCACAAGCTAAATCATCCGGGGTATTTGCGTATTTTTCCATCCATACGTCAAAATGGTTGCTTAAATAATTTTCAAAATTTTCAAGCGCAGATGGATTTTCCGCAAAATTCCTTATTGCTCTGCATAAAATTTCCGCATTTTCTTTGTTTGTCATTGTTAAAACTCCCTTCTGTATTTTCCATATTTAAAATGGTACTGCTCCCCATGCTTCTATACTTTCCGATAACCACTCATCATCTTTAAATTCCTTTTGAAGGTCATCACATATAGTTTGTAAATTGGAATCGTCAGAAAATTCCAATTGCCACATTAAATCGCTTATACTGCTTGCAAGGTCAAAATTTTCCTCATCACTTGCAAGGCGTAACATTGCCGATATAGTTTCTTTTATGCTGTTCATTTTTCCGTGCCTCCCTCTGTTATATTTCAAAATTCGCTCTAAATATATCTGATTATTTCCTCATTAGTTTCCGTAAATCCGTATTTTTTAAGCTGTTTAACATAATCATCAATATCGGATTTTCTTTTTACTTCGATTTGCCCGGGCGCAAAAGAAGGATTCATATAGTTTATTAAATATCTGTAAACCTTATTTGTATAGTCAATAATTAAATGAACATTATTAGCACATCCTCTGCCGCTTTTTATCCAGTTTTTATCTATATAGTGTAATGATATTTCATAAAATCAAGCCTCCCCTATCGTAATATTTCGCCCGAAATGTCCGCTAAATTATAATTGCCCTCTATTATCTTCACAATTTCCCAAAATTTAACCCTTTTATTATATGCCCTTGTTGCTCCTGCTTTGGACTTGTATGTTTCTACAATTGCCGGCTTTTTATTTTTATCTCCGCTTACTACATAAAACATATTAAAATTCTCCTTTTCTATGATTAAAAAATTTCTTTATCTTGTATGTTATTATTAATAAATTCCGTGCTGCTACATGCTGTGTATTTTTCCGCAAAATTGCCACGATAATATAATTCTATTACGTCATCAAAATGCTTGTTGCACACTTCAATGATTTTTCTTTTTATCCATGCAGGATGGCAACGATCCGCAAAATATCCGCTTTTGGTTTGTTCATTATAAAAAAATGTGTCCTCATATCCAAAAGCGTTCTCGGGTGTATCAACGGTTATATATGGAGTTATTTCAATTCCGCAAATCCCCTTTTCGCCGTCGTACTCCGGAAGGTGCATATAAAATTTATATGTTTCGTCCTCAAATTTCCTTGTTTTAAATAAAATGTCAATCATTTTTAAAATCTCCCTTCTTTTATATAGTTGTTTTTATTTCCTCAATAAAGCCCCAAATTTTGAATTTTTGGGGCTATGATTCAAGAAATAAATTCAAATAGTTTCAAACGCTTCTTAAAATGTATCTTTTATTTGTTTATGCTAAACCAAAATATTTATACTCTTCTATGTGCTTTTTATAATAGTTGTTTGCGGCTTCTCTGCCGTTGTTGTGCATCTCCTGCCAAAATCCAGCTACTAATTTTTCGCACATTTTCCCTTTTTCCTCTGCCGTTTGCTTTGCTTCTTCCTCAAATACTCGTATACAATAACAATAATGGTTATGGTTGAGGTTTATCCCTTTTTTACTTCTCAAATAAGACAATAAGCCCCAAAAAATTTCCGGCTCCAGATCTCCAAATTTTATAGCCTGTAAATCTCCTGTAAAATGTTCACGGCTTCCATTTATACCAAAATTTTTATATACTGCCGTTTGTATGCTGTTTAACTTCTTTTCTTGTTTTGTCATCTTATTCAACCCCTTTTTTTATATTCTTTTCCCGTTATACAGTCGGCATAATTCCGAGCCTATAATGTCACAATTTATAATGTCGGTTTATTGCCTGAATAAAGCCCCTAAAGATTAGGGACTCTATCAAGTAATAAACTTATGATGACTCAGATAATTTTTTCAATTTCTGCATAAGTGGCTTTGCCTTCCATCGGGGAGCCGTCTGCATATACCATATGAGGTACTAAAAATTCATAGGTAAAATTTTTTGTTCCGCCTTTTATAAATTTAACGGGTTCTGTCCACTTATAAATTTTTACAAGATCGCCCGGTTTAAGGTCTGATTTTCCGATAATGCCGCCCAGATCATCAATAATAGCCGTATAATATGCTATTTTTCCGATTGCTTCTTCTCTGATGTCCTCGGCATTTTCGATCCATTTTTCAACCTGCTCCGCTGTTAAAATTTCACCTTCCCAATTTTTCACGGTTTCGCCGTTGTTGATTTTTTCAAGTGTTGCGTTGTAACTGTCAATATTTTTCGTTTGGGCTTTTACTGTTTTTGTCGCTTCATCAATACGCCTTTGACAAAATCCTTTATCTTTTGTTTTTTCCGCTGTCTGCCTTGCGGCTTCTGCTCTCTCTATGTAATACTCGGATTTTTTAAACTCTTCAAAGCCTTTTTTGTAACTCTCATACATGCGCTCACGTCTGCGAGTAAAAGCGCGCCCCGCTGATGTATTAATATTAGGCTGTGTAAAAAAGGCTATGTCTCCGCGCATTGAGTCGATCGGGGCTTGTAGCTCTTTTCCTCTTTTTTTCGCTTGCGTTGCCTTAAAATCGTATTTTTCAGCGCGTGCTTCTGCTTTTCCCTGCTTGCGTTCCTGCTGTTCCTCAAAGGTGAGACGCTCACCCGTTGAGCCTGCATCGGTCAAGCCGATTTTTTCCGCTGTCTGTTTGGCAAAATACAAATTTGGGAACTTGCAGCGGCTAACCCACGCACCCGTAGAACGAGACCAAAGAAAGCTGCTTTTAATTGTTTTTTTCTGCTCTTCTGTTAATGCCGTATAGGTTTCTTTTTCAAAATGTAATTCAAGTTTTCCGGTTTTCTTGTTTTCGATAAAATAATTAGTCATAATTTTTTCCTCCTTAAAGATATATAATATATTTTCGTTTCCGTTTTCTCCACTCTGCATTTTGCGGGCTTGTGACCGCCTCCGGCTGCATTAAAGAAGGGCTATTTTTCAAGCCCTTAAAAATGTATTTATCCATGTTTTACGATCTGAAACATCTACCATTTTGCAATAATACTTATTTGATATTTTATCATGTGCATATTGTGTTGTATAACTTCCCGTGTACATCTCCGCCATACAGAACATTTCAACGCCGCCAATACTGCACCATGCCAGCGGAGGAAGAACATCGAGCTGTTCCTCAAATGTTTCTTCCGTTACTTCTTCAGGCTCTCCTGCAAGAAGTATTTCCCTTTCTCTTACTGCGAAATTGTCATAACTCATGATGCTTATATGCTCGGCGTTATATTCTGCCTCGTCTGCCCGATCGCTCCAGTACTGCTTCTGCTCTGGATAATCAAACATATGTTGCATACAGTCAAGATATTCGTTCCAGTAACTCATCTCTGCTCTGTCGTGTGCTTCCTTTTCTGCTTCGCCTTGATCTATAAAATCATAGATAAAAATTCTGTTTTTACCCTCAACCGCGATTACTACATCATAATTTTTCATAATAAAATCTCCCTTCATATATGTTTTAAAAGTTTTGTTTTATAAAGTCAAATTTTGACTTAATAAAAGGCTTGTACAAGTTTTTATACAAGCCCTATATAAACCAAAATTTCAAGCTATTTGTACTCTTACAGATGCTTTTACTTTCTTCGGTCAGTTTAGTAAAATCAATAGATCATATACATAGTATCATAATCTTCGCCATCCAACTCCGATGGGATCTGGGATCCTTCTACAACTTCTCCAATGCGCTGGTAAAGTCTTTCCGCCTCGGAGTTATCAGCATATAAATATATTTTTCTGTTTTCTTCTGCAAGTTGCATTAAAATTGCCGTCCCTATGCCTTGTCTTCTGTAGTCTGGTATGATCTCAATACTTTTTACATATCCATAACTGATACCCCAGTCTTTACCATATGGGGAAAAAAAGGAGTATAACTCTATAAAGCCGATTTTTTTGGCACCGAGGCAGATGCTGAGTTCTTTATATATGCCGCCTTCTATAGTCTCATCGATCGACTTTACCTTTAAAGATACTTTACTTTTCATGCTAACACCTCTTTTTTTTTGTTTTTTTATTTTTTTTATTGCCTTATCTCAACCTTTAAATCGTTAAAAGCTGAGTAAAGAAATAAATTTTTGACGTTTAGCCCGTCAACTGTTTTTTGCTCAAACTTGCGGTTTCTTTTCGGATCTGCCCCGTTGGCGTCCTGCCGATCTCCCCGATGTTTGCTTCTACCTCTGCCCGGATAGTATCGCCATAAGGTCTGGGATCGCCTCGTTTTTGGTATCGTGGTTGATCTCCACGTCCAGCCGTTAGGCTGAAACACATATTAAATTTTTAAGGTACGATTGACTATATCAACTTTTTATGATATAATCTTTGTGTTATGATCAAACAACCAACCTTGCAACCCCCCGCCGCAGCTTTTTTTTAAAAGCCCGTATAAAATCTTTCGACTTCTGCCCGATGCCTATTTGCCTTGCTTGATTTTGTAAGTTAAGTATAGCACAGTATACAGCGCAAATCTATATGTAAGTTGCACAATGTATAGTTTGTTATTGCGCTATGTATTGTGCATATTTTAGAATTTAAAAATTTATTGTTTATGTTGCACAATATACAGTGTTAAATTTAATAATTATATAATATTTGGTTGTATAGTTTGTATACAATGTCAAAAAACAGAAATTATAAATAATGAATATTAGATAAATTACACAATAAAAAGAGGTGATCAAGTGATTAGATTTAAAAGAGGTTTGTTAGATATGCTTAAAGATAAAGGTTATAATACCAATTATTTAAGACAAAATCACCTATTAGGTCAAGCAACTATACAAAAATTGCGTACTTGTGCAGATGGTGACAACATCACCACGCAAACAATTAATACGATTTGTAATTTATTAAAATGTGACATATCAGATGTTCTTGAGTATGTGCCGGACTATGACGAGGATCGCTGACGGCATCGTGAAAGCATAGATATACATATGATATATCTTATGTGCCGGACTATGACGAGGATCGCTGACGGCATCGTGAAAGCATAGATAT
>Ga0326511_10000029_pt1 | contig 108670 bp, 110 predicted proteins | sample 0_2496_0518_D_FD_203701 | JGI IMG/M metagenome (GOLD analysis project Ga0326511, IMG submission 203701) | Bovine rumen microbial communities from UC Davis, California, United States - 0_2496_0518 | ecosystem: Host-associated > Mammals > Digestive system > Stomach > Rumen | place: USA...
CGCCTGAATCCCTATAAACTTTACTTGTCGGCCTTCTTAGCACGCTTTGCACGCTTTTCGGCTTTGGCTGCCTGCTTTGCAATCTCAAGCTTAGCCTTCTGCTCTACCATGGACGGAAGCTCAAGGTCAAACTCACAAGACTCTGTCGAGGTCCTTACGTTAAAAGGACCATAGAAGCGGATCAAGCCGGTATATATCAGCTTGTCCGCAAGGCGTCTCATGACGATCTTTTTAAACTCGGACGGTGTCCGCTTCGTGATTGACCATGTGCCTGTTGTGGTAACCGGTTTACGATTTCCGGACGCGGAATCACCGGATACGGCATCACACAGCGCGTCTACAAAGTCGGTTCCCTCGGCATCGACTCCATACGCCTCAAAGAAGCGTACAAAAGCGTTGTAAATCTGTGCGCGGGTTCCCGCGTTCTCAAAGTCTTTGGTCAGCGTCTTTACTTCTTCGCTGAACTTAATCTTAGTCCACGGACGCACGATTTCATTGTACGCCTTCGTGTACTTTTCGATCATGTCCTTGCATTCAGCAATCTTGCGGTCAATGTCTTCCGGTGCATCCCATGTGTGGCGCGTCTTTTCAAACGCGCTGATCATATCCTGCTGCTCCTGGATTGCTTCCGCGAGTTCGTCATGGTATTCCCACGCCCACACGCTGTTATACATGTAATCGAATACCTCGGACGTAAGTCTACGATCTGCTGCCATGATATTGATTTTTTTCATTGTTTTTTCCTCCTGTTTTGGATGTGTTAGTTATTGTGTGCTTATGCACACATTTCATCCGGTAATCGCGTTATCGGATCAAATGCACGCATAAGCGTACATCGGACAGTGGCGTTCCTGTGCTTCGGCTCATAGCACGTTTCCTTACGCGTAACACGGAAGAATCCATTCCGTGTCATAGGTGCGAGTAACAGGAATTCTTCGCCGACTGCCTGTTTTGCTAGTTGCCCCGCCCGTGTCCGGTTTTAACGACTATATGGGGTAAACCCACATATAACCCGCGTAGTATAGTATCCCAATGTAACAATCCCGTGAGGATCCATTCGCCCGTCAAATTACAACGGCTTCCGGTCGCGTTTTCGCTCTTTTCGTTGCTTCTATCCTGCCTGTCAACGCTTTAGTGGATCCCCGTCCGATTACGTCCCTTTATTTGCGCTTCAGAAGTAAATGACAGTTACTTTCATCAACTACTTAGAGTTAATTTGCTATGTATTTGTCATGGTACGAGTGCGTTAGGATTCATGATACCTAATCGCTCACGGCGTATAGCAGAGGCTCAAAAACTATACGCGGTTTAGTTGTCTAGTTCCTGTCGTTTCCTCCTTCCTTATTCATGACAGGTAGCGCGGTTAATAGTTACTCGCGGAAGTGGCTTCCGCTATGAGATATTGATGCGGAAGTGGCTTCCGCTGTTGTTGAGATAACTATATCAAAGGCATAAAAAAATACAACAATCTTACATAAAAAAATTTTCGATAGTTGCCAAAATGCAGTGTTTATGCTGCATTCCGGACACAAAAAATTCAAATCCCACAAATATCTATTTTAGTGAGACGGGGACTTTGGGGTCCCTGGCTCTGGCAGCTTCGGGGACTGCCAGAAATCCGCACAAAGCCTTACATTTCAAGGGCGCGTGGGGGCTGGTTAAAACCAAGATCATCCGTCAGCCGCCCCGAAGACCTATGGGTGGTCCACCCCAACACCAACCAAAAATTCCACCACCCTACCACCAAAAATTAAATCCCCGTTCCCCACTACCTACACCAATTCTGCCAAGGAATGAAACATAATTACATATCGCTCGATTTCATCGTGCTGCCCTTATAACTACTACCATTCCGTGTAATAGACCACAAAACTCACCATTCCCCGTCCGCGTCCAGGATCACACTATATACCACATAAACAGTGAGAAATCTGCCCAAAGAAAAAGGAGGCTGATTTCCATCAACCTCCTGCAAATACTCGATAAACTCCATTTCGTTATACAATATATTGCATAACTTAATAGTAGTTAAATAGATCTATTTAAACATAAACAGATCTATTTAGTCAATTTAAAATTAAACAGATCTATTTATAAATAAACAGATCTATTTAGATATAAATAGTCTATTTACAGTTAAATAGATCTATTTAAAGAATAAACAGATCTATTTATAAATAGTCTATTTAAAATAAACACTTCCATTTATAAACTGTCTATTTAAACATAAATAGATCTATTTAAAGAATAAACAGATCTATTTATAAATAGTTATTAAATATAAACAGTTCCATTTATAAATAGTCTATTTAAACATAAATGGATCTATTTATAAATAAATGGATCTGTTTAAAGTAAATAGACTACCTTTTATTAATAGTTCTATTTACATAACCATGTTCTATTTAAAATCTAAATGGAACTATTTATAAATTAAGGGAGTCTATTGTTCTTTTACACAATAGACTCCCTCATAGTAATAGATCTATATATATAAATAAAATACACTATCCGACCACCGCTTGTCAAGCACAAATTTATTTTCCTAGAACATATTGACACTTTCCCGCAGAAATGCTACAATTCAAATCAGGATTACTAGATTACAAGGAGGGACGCAATGCTCTATTCAGATTATATCCCATACAATTCAGCCATCACATGGGATGACGTATACCGCTTCACCGGATCCAACAACATCGGCAGAAACTCAGCCAACCACATAATCGGCGACGAATGGAACGCCGGAATGGCTTTGGCTAAGCTAGCCGACTATCTGGGCGACGGCAACTTCATTCCCGCAAATGAGTTTACGGCCTGCTTTGAATACGGCCTGACATATAATCAGTACCACGCAATTGCGCAAACAATCGCCCAAAGCATCTACGACCAGCGCAATCTGCCTGATGAAGAGCCGTATGAATACTGGCTTTTCATCGTCAATAACTGTTACGGAGTTTTCAAGGAGTGTGTGAAAAATGGACATGATTTATCTTGACTGCGCAGCAACTACCCGGCCGTGTAAGGAAGCGGTGGAAGCCTTCAACTCAGCGCCGTGGCTCAATCCTTCCGCTACATTATACGACTCTTCCGCAAAGCTTGCAATTGAAACCGCACGGAAGGACGTAGCCTCACAGCTTGGCTGCTCCACGGATCAGATCTTTTTCACGTCCGGCAGCACCGAAGCCGCGAACTGGATCATCAGCTCGGCCGTCCGCGCAGGGGACCACATTATCACGGACTTACTTGAGCATCCGTGCGTTTATGAATCAACTCTTCGGGCAGAATCACGAGGCGTAAACATTCATTTCGTTAAGAACGAAGGCTGTCTGTTAGATCTCAGCTCTCTCGACGATCTGCTGAAATACTGTACCGCCAGAGGTCGCAAGGCCCTGGTCGCCATCATGTCAGCGAACAACGAGCTAGGATCCGAATTTAGACCTTCACGAATCGCAGAAATCGTAGGCAGGTTCGAGAACGCTTCCTATTTCTGCGACATGACGCAGCTGCAGCAGCCGCTTGATGGAATCGACTTCGCCTGTATGTCGGCTCACAAATTCGGTGGATATAAAGGAACGGGGGTGTGTTTTGCCAGACGGCCAGAAGAGTTGGTGCCGCTATTATACGGCGGTCACCAGGAGGCAAATCACAGAGCCGGCACGGAAAACGTCGGCGGAATCTGCGCAATGGCTGCAGCTATGAAGGCGAGGACGCCGCTAGGATACGGACTGAGAGATCATATTGAAGAGCTCGCCAGGCAAAGCGGAATGACCGTAAACGGCGGTGATTATGTCGTTCCGAACATCGTCAGTATTACTCTCCCAGATTGTAAAGCACAAGATATGGTAGTCGCGCTGGCAATGGACGGCATATATATTTCGGCAGGATCTGCGTGTAACACCGGAACGGCAGAGCCGTCACGGGTTCTGCTAAACGCAGGACTTACGGGAGATGAGGCGCTGAGGACGGTTAGGATCTCGTTTGACCGAAATAATACTGAGGCGGAAATCGACGAGCTGTTTGAGAGAATGAATTGTTACAGGAGGGTTTTATGATGAACGAATTACAGATTTTTAGTAACGCAGAATTTGGGAATGTTAGAACTGTCGTAATTGATGATGATCCGTGGTTTGTAGGTAAGGACGTCGCAATTGCACTAGGGTATAGCAATCCAAGAGACGCACTCATAAACCACGTAGACCCCGAAGACAAGGGGGTCGCCAAATGCGACACCCTTGGTGGATCCCAAGAAGTAACCGTGATTAATGAATCAGGATTATACTGTCTGGTCCTTGGAAGCAAGATCGATTCTGCGAGAAAATTTAGAAGATGGATAACTTCGGAGGTAATACCTTCGTTGCTCAGAACCGGCAAATATGAATACGAAGCTTTAAAACAACAGCGCCTGAAAGAAGAGGCTGATAACATCTCGTCTCAGATTACAGACGAGAACTGGAAGTATGTACAAGAGAATATTATGAGGCGTTATAACGTCAGTCATCTTCTGCTTCCTTCCGCAGAAACAAACCTCACTGCAAAGCTCATCGTTACCGACGAGAAAGATAAGTGGGCAATCGACAACGCCATGAAGGCATACGGAGATGTATACGAGTACTACCGCACTACTCACGACGACAGAAAGATTAAAGAGTACGTCAATTTACCCGGCAATCAGTGGCTCAGTACAATTGGCAGCGCGATCTTGAGTTCAGCATTATTCATTGGCCGCAAAGCTCATGTCAAGTGGGATCCTGCTTCTCCGCAGATGATCTTCAACTGCTCATCACTTCGCAAAGACGGGTGCGTTACAATCCCGAAGATTGGCGCGTTTGCAATGGATAGAAAGATTACTCTTCCACCAGGCAAGCAGCTCTCAATGGCGATTGTCGAGAAAGAACCTGATGCGAGTTACAGTATCACGTTCAAGTACAAGTGAGGTGCACACATGACTTGGGACGAATTTACTAAGAAACACACGGAACGGATTACCGTATACGGCGATTTCGCAAAGACGAACATCACTTGCCCAGATTGCGGCGAGTGGATTTACCGCGACATGTCGGTAGTTGTGCCGACCAATCCGCCGAGGTTCAAGTACTTCTGTGGCAAATGTGGTTGGGAAAGGTGGTCATAATGAAAGAACTGCACGACAACGTAATTGAATTCTTCAGCGAGGAGGACACTGCCACTCTCTCACTGCATAGAAGAAAGTATATATCAAGAATTAAGAAACTAAAGAAGCTTCGCCCTGACGAAGTTGATTATGTTGAGAATGCAGATGGAACAATCTGCGCACATGTACCAGTCAGCTGGATCAAAATTAATCCGACCAAGATCTTAACTCCAGATGAGCAGGAGGAACGTCGCTTACGTTTGTTGAAAACTCCCTGTGCACAGGAAGAGATTTGAATCAATTTCGAACGGTAATAATATAGATGGACAATTGTAAGGGTGTTGAGTTGTATCACAAAATTGCATACAAAAAACACGCTGTAGAATTAAGCGCCCGGGAAACGGACAATTAAAAACGCTCAACATATTCCATCGCACGATTTTTATAACAACAGAGATTAAAAGGAGAAACGCATGAGAAAAGTTTGGTGTGAAGGCGAGGCCGCGCTTGCGGCCGTAGCCGAGTATCTCAGGCAGAATGACATTGTAGTATATGATTGGGGAACCGTTGTCGATCCTTTATGTTATGCCTTGCCAATTGGATTTTCTTTTGATGAATCTGCTGAAAAAGGCGAGGTCTTTTACGACCGTGGCGCCTTCAACAGATGTGACGCGACAGAGATCTCGTCTGCCGGAATCGCGTACCTTGTTGACGATCCCGTCAATCACCCGTCGCATTACACCGGCGGGAAGGTCGAATGCATCGAAGCAATGGAGCGCGTCTTTGGAAAGGAAGCGGTGATCTCCTTCTCAATCCTTAACGCGTGGAAGTACCTCTGGCGTAGAAAAGGAAAAGGCAATGAGAAGCAGGACGTGAAGAAAGCGCTCTGGTATTTTGACAAAGCAAAGGAGTTGCTAAATGACAGTACTGAATGAGACGACAGAATTTTTCGCAAATCAAAGGGCTATGACCTTGATTGTGATCATGATGGTTCTAGTATCGGTGTTTTTCACTTTATATTGTGTTGCACGCGATGTTACCGAAAAGGCATGGCTGTACATCCTTTCCGCACTCATATGCATAGGTGTCGCCATCTTAACGGCCTTGGTTACTCCGACGGTTTCCAAAACGTACAAGTACTATGACGTCACCCTTGACAATACTTACCCGGCAAAGGATCTCTTAGATGAATATGAAATCGTTGAGCGGCGAGGCGAGATATTCACAATTAGAAAGGAGGTGCAAGATGATCAAGCTGACGGATGAGTATTACATTGAAGCAGATGACTCACCGCCGCGCTACGCTCTGTGTGAGGCCGGCGGCAAAGTCATAAGTTATCACGCGACGCTTGAGGGCGCGGTCGGTTGGCTCCCGAACGTCATAGGCGCTAAGAAGCTAAAAGAAATATCTTGCCTGAGTCTTGATGATGCGCTTGCGCAGATTATTGAACTTAGGCAAGAGCTAATAAATGTAGTGAAGGAGAATTGTGTATGAACAAAAGAAAGATTGCTGAACTATTGACAGACAAATTTGAAACGGTGGCGTTCAAAGAGTATCTGATAGATATGGCTGAGAAGATCCCGGACTACTTCTTTACAATGCCGAGTTCTACTTCCGGCAAATACCACAACGCTACGCAGTGTCAGACATACGGCCAGCTGTACCATGTATTCATGTTTCAGAGTGTGCTTGAGCATCTGCTGCGTCTTGAGGGTAACAAGGAACGCTTTCCTATTACGCAGGAGCGTGACTGCATGAGATGTGTTCCGCTTTTGCACGATGCAGTCAAGTGTGGTTGGGACGGATCGCAGTATACGGTTCCGGATCATCCTGTTCTTGCGGCAAAGTTCGTGATGGATACTGTCGTTGAGCATGACATTGATCGACAGTGGAAACTGATCATTGCAGATATGTGTGAGGCTCACTCCGGAGAATGGAACACTGATAGGTCTGGAAAGGTCATCATGTCAAAACCGAGGAATACAAGAGAATTCCTGATTCATGAGTGCGACATCCTGTCGAGCAGAAACGACCTTGACTGGAAGATCTCGGATGAACTGAAAGCACTTCTGCCGAGTCCTAAGCCGACTGTTGAGAACTATGTAATCCCAATTGGTAAGTACAAAGGCCGTGATCTCCTTGAGGTATTTGCGCTCGACAGAGATTACTGTAATTGGATGGCAGATAACATTGAAAAGGAGCCGCTCAGGACGCTGGTGAGAAAACTTGTTTATGGGGAGGAATGATGTCGGAATATGGAGTTAAGTCTCGTCTAATAAATGCAGCTAGTATAGAAGAATGCAACCAGGGCGTGAGAAATAATCTTGACTCTAAAGACTGTCTTATTACGAATAGCTTGTTTCTTGACTGGTTGTCCAATAATGGATTAAACGTTCATAACGGATGCACGCTGGATTGTTTAAGTTTAGCATTTGATTATGGAACACGAAGCTACGAAGACGAACGAAAACATGTTGATTCATTAATTAAGAGCTGTGATCCGAATGATACTGAGAAAATGGAGCGTCTCAAGAATTTATCAGATAATGTCGAGGCGAATAAAGATAAGTATGTAAAGATATCAAAGGATAAGCTCCGCTATAAGTATTACACAGAAGGCGTAGTGATAAACTGGAGGCATTACAACAAAGATGGTACAGTGAGAAGTATTGAGCCAATAAAATATAAGATGTTGTACAGGACGCCCGGAAAAGCCAAAGCCGGCAAGATCGTCGTAATCCGAGAGGAGCTGCATGAAAAAGCATTAAATTTTCTACGCATGGGAATTGAGATGCCAGATGAAAATGCACCAATAGTTGAAATGGGGGCGTATTCTTCTTTGGTGACAAGCTCGATTATTGGATATGTTCCTATACCACCAGAAGATATTTTAATTCTTGATGATTGTCCTGCGTCGTACAAAACAGATGTTATAAGCGTCGAAGTTAATGACAACAATGAGTGTATTGCTGTGCCGCGAAATGATTACGTGATGGAGACGGACATGTTCGACGGATCCGCTCTTATTGATCGTGATTTGTTTCCTCCGTGGGCAGATGGCTATGTTCTACTTCGCCATCATATGACAAAGTCAGCGGCGTTTCGTACTGATATTCAACAGTACTATAAAGATTATTGTGCAGAAAAAGGTATTGATTATGAAACATTCGTACTTAAAGACAAGTGGGGCAATCCTCATTTCGCAAAAGACATTAAACTGATAATGTCAACAAACAGTTGCAAGTGGCTGAAGTTTAATGTTTCATATGAATATTGGTGTAGTTGGGTCCATAAAAACGGTTGTTCCTTTGGTGTTGTCAAGACATCGCATAAATCTAAACTTGGCGATGTTCAGCAGATGTCATACCAAATGGTCAATGTACTTGGGATAGATAGTATGTTTTCAGTTATGCATACTACTTCAGAATACATCAATGCATTACAAACAGATGATGCTGTGTTTTTGGAATATCTTGAACGCAACAAGAATTTTTCAAATGATTATGATGTATTGATAGCACTTGTAAACCACAACAGTGATTTCATAAAGAGCGAATATTTTAAAGAGAGAAGACAAACAATAATCCAGGCGTACATTAAAAATATGAAAACTGGCAAGCTTATTCAAAACGCAGATAATCTCACGTTGGTTGGGTCGCCTTATGCTTTCTTGATGCATAGCGTAGGGCTAGATCCTCATGATGATCCTACGTTCGAACATGAGGATGGAGCAATTCAATGTTATACTAATAGGTTTGACGACGGTGAGTATTTGGCGGAGTTCAGAAACCCGTTCAACTCAAGAGAGAATCTTGGATTCTTGCATAATCATCGTCATCCATTGTTAGACAAATACTTCTTGTTAGGCGATTGTATTATTGCTGTCAATGTAAATGGTACTGATTTTTGTGAGAGGAATAACGGTTCTGATTTTGACAGTGATAGTATTTATACCACAAACCAGTCAGACATAGTAACACACGCACAGTATTGCTACAAAAACCATAAGACCATAGTCAATAACATACCAAAATCATCAAAGACATATTCAAATACAATGAAAGATTTTGCGACAGTAGACAATTCATTAGCAAAAGCACAAGTTGCGATTGGCTCTAGCTCGAATCTCGCACAGTGCTGCTTGACATATACATTCAACTACAATGACCAAAAGTACAGAGATTATGTATGCATCTTGGCGGTGTTGGCTTAAAGTACTGGGCCAGTTGAATGGAGACATTCTTCTAAAGATATCCGAAGGATTGCTGGAAAGCTTTGGCTAATCAGCAGGCGAGCCGGATGAACCTTTTTGTAATTCGGAAGCTTCAGAGACTAACTTTTTGAGGAGGGATACCAATAAGAAAAGACACGAGAATCGGACACCCTAACGTATAGTCGAGGGTGATGATATAGTCCAATCGGCCTGACAGGTCAGGCGCTCAGATAAAGAGCTGAGCATAAGCGATGCAGGCCGCTATAGATAGTACGAAAAGACTTTACTCAGTAGATATACCATCAGAAATCAACCGTATAAAGTCAGATATGGATATTAAGAGTAATGGATATCCGTCGTTCTGGCGAAATATACGCCCCGGTTTCAATGGGTTTATAAATAACAAACTCAAGTGCCCAATGAACGAATTGGCGCATTACAAGGCTCAGAGGCCACATCATAATCCAAATCCAATCCCAAATCAGGAATTCTTTCATAAACATGAATTAACAGATAGCAGGCGCAAATGCAGGCGCGTTGAGAATTTAATAGAGAAGTATTCGCTGGAATTATATGACTATAATATGTCAGATGACAAAGAGTATGAATCATTCCTTTTACTTCGCAAAGATTTTGACGATCTTATTAGTGACATCCAGCGTACATATATATCAAATAATTACCTCGGTCTCATGTCGTGGCTGATTGATCGCGCTCTTCTGATCACTCCTGACGTCGTCAGAACAGTTGATCAGATGCAGTCGACGCTTCACAAGAACAGATCCTTGCTTTTGAAGGTACTGTATGACGTGAGTCCGAACCAGTTTCTGCAGTGTTTCGTGCAGAAAAGTGAACAGTGCGGCGATTTTGATCGACGAAAACCCGCATAAACTCTAGTGTTTAGTACATCAAAATATTATGGTCTAATGAGGAGAAAGGGAATCCTCGTGAATAAAACAGAATTAAGGAGAAAGAAATATATGACTAAGAAAGAATTTGTTAAGAAAGTATCTGAAAATGTAACTGAGAACTCAAAGATGGTAGTTAGCCAGGCGGCTGTTGATCTCGTGATGAGCGGAATCTACAATGTGGTTGTTGAAGCGCTTAAGAACGGCGACACGGTTAGACCGTTTGAAGGGCTGGCACTCTCTGCTATTGATGTTCCGGAGAAACTGGGGCGCAATCCGAGAACCGGCGAGTCTATGACTGTAGCTGCCCATGTCAGACCGAAGGCAAAATTCGGCGTCTCGCTGAAGAACGCACTTAATCAGTAATAAGAATACGGGGCTGTGGGGTTGCTGTTATGGCAGCTCTGCGGCTTCGAGTAACAAGGGGGAAGCCTATGTCTTCCAGAAAGAAACTGAGTATTCAAAGTGAAACACCACCTGAGAATCTTATGGATCACCCGTTCTACGGCATTCCGCTTGATGATGAGCAGCGAGCATTTGCTCAGGCAATTTGGGACCCAGAGAACGACATTATATTTTGCAACGCAAAGGCCGGCACTGGTAAGACGACCATTGCAACCGGAGCTGCTAACCTGCTCTGCATGTACGGATTCTTTGACTCAATTATTTATATTATGAGTCCTTACGGCGAGAAGCTTGGGTATCTCCCTGGTGATATAACGGAAAAGAGTTCTGTGTATTTCGAACCGTTCTATCAGGCCATGGTCAGTTGCAACATTAATCCGTACACGGCCGTGAATGACGAGAGTCTTGTAAACCAGAAGAACGGATCGGGGTACATTACCTGCATCACAGATACATATCTGAGAGGCAGTAACCTGAATAACTGCGTTGTCATTATTGACGAGGCGCAGAACTACACGACGTCACAGCTCAAGAAAGTTTTAACGCGAGTTGGAGACAGGGCGAAGGTTATAGTGATTGGACACGACCTTCAGTGTGACCTTAAGAAGAAAGAGCTTAGTGGATTTGTTTCATACATTAATCACTTCGCCGGTCAAGACCGGTGCGCTGTTTGCCAGTTGACGACAAATCATAGAGGTTGGATTAGTCGGTGGGCAGACGAACTTGATGAGAGAACAAAAGGAGAAACAGTAAATGCCGATTGCAATTGATTTAGCAGAAATTCTGGCGAAACAGCCCGGATGTCTTCCGGACTTTGCCGATTATCAATATTATAAGAATCTGATGGAACGTAGGTTAATCCTTAACGCAGGTATTGATGATGACCTGCTTGAACTAATCATTCTGCCGTATATGGAGATGGATAATGATGGAACGGGCAAACCGATTGAAATCATTTTGAACAGCGGGGGCGGGGAGGTTTATTCCGGATTCAACCTCGTGGATCAAATCGAACGGGCAAAGACACCTACTACCATTCATATTATGAGCATGGCTGCGTCAATGGGAACATTGATTGCTATGGCCGGGAAGAACAACCCGAATGTAAAGACGGTTTGTCATCCGTTCAGCGTTGGCCTGCTTCATGGCGGATCGCAGTATATGGAAGGTTCTGCCCATGCAGTAAAGGATCTGTTCAACTTTACTGAACAGTATGAGAACAAGATTAAAGATTTCATCCTGACGCATTCAAATATTACGGAAGACTACTACGAGAAGATCGAGCGCAAGGAACTCTGGCTTGATGCAGATGAGATGCTTAGGCTTGGGATCGTTGATGAGATTATTAAATGACAATGAAATCTGCCGTAGGAGACGGTAGATATTATTAAATGATAATGAAATCTATCGTAGTAAACGGTAGATATTATAAAGGCCGTCACGCGAGTGGCGGCTCATTTTTATTTGGAGAAAAACAGAGAGATGAAAAAGAAAAAGCTGAATACTATTCAGGAAAAGTATAGGAAAGACTACGAGATGCAAAGCTACGTTGATCGCGTTCAGAAAGTAAGGCCGTACGTTGATACGGAAACATGTACGGTTTACTGGGGAACCGATTCCAGTAATCACGACAGAGGAGACGCGAATTGACAAAGTATACATATGTGAGACTTGAAAATGAGCAGGATGACGAGCTTATTTACCGCGTATGCAAGGACAAGGAATTGATCGGATCATGGGAGGATGTAAAGGATATTCTTAATGATCTGCTCGGATACGACTATGGGGAAAGCACGTACCGAAAGAAGTATGCTGCTTTCTGCAAAATGTTTGAAGCGAACCGCTCTAAGTTCGTGGATTCAGACAGCCAGGTCAAAGCATTGCGTGATGAGCAGCGTCGTCTTGAGATTGAGAAGATAAAGTTTAGAGATGAACGCAATGCATGGGCTCAGCAAAACCGGATCCAGGCTAGAGCTGAGGCCAAGCTTGATAACATTGAACAGGCACTGATGGACTTTGGAAGAATTAATTTCCCGGAACACAAGCGATCTGATTCTAAGAATGCTGACCGGGCTATGATTATTATGCTGAATGATTTTCACATTGGCCAGACGTTTGACAATTTCTTTGGCAAATATAACACGGAGATTGCCGAGCGTCGCATGGCTCAGCTATTAGATGAAGCAAAAGAGATTGCTCAAAGACATGGATGCGGTTCGTGCATCGTGTCTTTAGGCGGTGATAACTGCAGTGGGAATATCCATAAAACCATTCAGGTTACAAATCGGGAAGATGTTATTCAGCAGATTAAAAAGGCTGCTGAGATGGTCACGTCATTCTGCTATGAGCTGACGCAGATATTCGACATAGTAAAATTGGTAGCTGTTGATGGTAACCACTCCAGATTGGATAAGAAGGAAGAGGCTATACATGATGAACGATTGGATAGTCTTGTCCCGTATTGTGTCAATTTGGCGCTAGGTCATTTGGATAATTTCCAGTATTTGGATAGTGCAAATATTGATAGCGGTATTGCTATGTTTAATGTGTATGGGAATTATTTCCTGAGCGTTCATGGTGATTATGATGACTTCACAAAGAATGGAGTTAATAACTTAATAACGATGGTTGGCTGCATTCCGAAGTATATTCTCTTCGGTCATCACCACACCTGTTCTGTTGATGAGGCAAATGGGATTGTGATGATCCGTGGTGGATCTCTAGTTGGAACCGGTGATCAACATACGGTTGAACGGAGGATCCGTGGGCATGCAAGTCAGATGATTTGCGTGTGCGGTGAGAATGGAGTCGAAGCTTATTATCCGGTGAGATTGGATTGACGCGACGGTGAATAATGACGTTCCGCCGCGTCGTTTTGTTAAGACAGGTGATCAATGATGGTCACATACAGATTCTATTAGAGGCAGTTAAATCTGCCTCTATATTTTTTTTGAGGATAGTGAAATGGATAAATTGTATTGTTGTTATTCATTGAATTTAAGACAGTTCCTTTATGAACATGGTGTGAAGTATGAATTGGCGGCATTAAACCCAAATACCAATAAGTTGTTTTGGGTATATGTAAAAGATGAAAAGTTAGATTGTCTTTTAACGAAGTGGTCGAACCGAGAGGAATAGACCACTTATTTTATGTAAAAATATAGGAGGTTCGTATGGAAGAAAAGATCTGTGGTATTTATAGAATCACTAATACAGTAAATGGTAAGTCTTATGTTGGTCAAAGTGTTGATGTTAAGTCTCGTATAAGTCATCATCGTTCTGAGCTGAGAAATAATAGGCATGAAAATAGTTATTTACAAAATGCGTGGAACAAATACGGTGAGGAAAATTTCACATTTGAAATATTAGAACGATGTTCTCGCAATGAATTAGATGAACGAGAGATTTATTATATTGATCACTTTAAGACCTACAAGACTTTTAATGGATATAATTTAACTCTCGGTGGAGATGGGACCCATATTGTCAACGAGGTATTACAGTTTGATGCATATGGAAATTTTATAAAAGAATATGAAAATGGAATAGTTGCAAGCGAGGAACTTAATATTAGCGCGGGTACAATTTACGCGTGCCTAACAAAAAGAATCAAGAAGGCTGATATGTATATTTTTGTGTATAAATCAGAATATAAAGATAAGTCTTCATTAGAATGGTGGCTCGATTCAAATAGAAATACTCCCGTTGAACAATATGATTTGTATGGCAATTTATTAAACACGTGGGCATCATGTGCTGAAATAGTTAGAGAGTTGGGGTTTAATCCAATTCAATGTTTAATTCATGTAACAAAATCATGCCATGGTTATATATGGAAAAGAATTAATGATAATGACATTCTAATTACGCCTGAATACTGCGAGGCGGTTCGAACCGCTGTAGAGAAGAGAAAGAAAAAGAAAATATATCAGTATGATTTAGATAATAATCTTGTAGCTGTTTTTAACAGCACAGGAGAATTACAAAAGGAAGGATACAGCGATTGGGTGGTGAAAGAATGCTGTACCGGCATAAGAGAGCAATATAGAGGATACAAATGGAGTTATGAAGAATTAGAGGTGGCTTAATGGCAAATGCTTTAGTTAAAAAGAAGAAGGCTGGACCTGCCCCTGCCCCAAAGATTACTGCGGCTGAAGCTAGAAGTAAGTTAGCGAAGCTTGAGAATGATTATGACAAACTTAAGAATGGTGCATATTGTTATATGTGCGATTCGTTCAAGGCAAAGACGCAATTTCATTCAAGTACTAATCCAAGAATACGAAGTGGCATAACGCCTATATGTAAAAGGTGTGCTTACTTACTTGCTGTCCCAAATCCAGATAAACCAATGACAAATGAAGAAGCGGAAGAAAATGCCAAAATAGCATTACGTTATTTGGATAAACCATTCATTAGATCTTTGTGGAACGCAAGTATTAGGGAGGGTGAGAACCTGGCATCTGGTAAAGTGCGAGGAACAGTGTTTGCCTACTATATTAAGAATATTAGTATGAACCAGTATTCTGGTTTAACTTGGGATGATTCTGATATGTTTAAACAACCATCAGAGATTAAAACTTTCGAGACCAAAACTGAGGATGAGCTGATTGACGAGCATGCAGGTCAAGATACCTTTGAAAGTTTTAAAAAGAACAAATTCGATGTGATTAGATTATTGGATTATGACCCATTTGAAAAAGAAGCTGTTGAGGATCAACCATTTTTATACTCACAATTACTTGGGCTACTTGATGCTTCAGAAGATGCCAATGAGGATATGATGCGTGTATCTTCTGCTATTCAGATAGTAAGGGCATTTCTCCAGTCTGCAAAGATTGATGATACGATTGCAAAGTTGATGGGTGATGTGCAGATGATTACGCAAAATTCAGCGACTATCAAATCACTTCAAGATAGTAAACAGAAGTTGACAAACATGATTACTAATCTTGCAGCAGAGAATTGTTTGAGTTTGAAGAATAGTAAGAAAAGTACTAGGGGATCTGATAGCTGGACAGGGAAAATTGCCGCCATACGGGGGCTTAACCTCAGAGATGGAATGGTCAACGGATTTGATATTAAAACAGCTCGTGCTATGGCTCAGGTTCAGGAGATCAGTGATGCATCTATAATGAAACAATTAGCCCTTGATGATTCAGAATGGTCTGACATAGTTGCGGATATGAGGGTTGATAATCAACGTCTTCGGAAAGAGAAGGAAAGTTATAAGGAAATTAATCGCATTCTACTAAAAGAGAATTTGGACTTAAAGGATTATGCTGAGGAGAAAGGTATTAAACTTCCGGAAGGCACTCCATTAAAAGAATTATATTCCGTATTCAGTGATGAAGATGATGGAATAGTATTTGCGGGAGGTGAAGCGGACGATGAGTCAGATAATCCTGCCGTATGATGAAGAGTTTTATAATGAGTATGGAGTATTTATAAAGCCAGTTACATACCCTATGTCAAGTAAAAAGATAGATGGGTTTATTGAGATAGCTAAGATCCAAAAGTATTTTCAATGTAATCCAGTAAAGTTTATTGACATCATGTTCAATATTGAATTGCTTGATGCTCAGGCACTGATCGTGCAACGCTCCTTTTTTACTAAGGTCGTATGTTGCGTTTGCTCGCGCGGAATCGGAAAGAGCACAGTTATTGATTTGGAGCTGATGGCAAAAGATATGTTGTTTAGCAACTTATGGACATATATAGCTAGTGGTTCTGGTTCTCAAGCTGAACAAACATTTCTAACTTTGGAGAGGTTGGCAAATGATAATATAGAAACTTTTCAGGGTTCAACTGGGAAGATCTTTAAGAATGAACTGGTGATTAAGAATGCAACCGGTGATGGGTTTTCACATAACCCAAATGGTTTTACTTATGAGACATATAATGGGTCTGCTACATGGACTCTAAATAGTAATGTAGATAAGAAAAGAGGTAAATCACAACACCACGTAAGCCTCGCCTGCCAGAAATGGCAGGATTATTTATTTAGTGCGGAAGAAATCTGGAATGCTGGAATGCGAACCAGAGTGGAAGGCCAACAACAACATGTTGGCCACACGCAGAGCGTAGAGATTGAAACTGTGTTACAGAATATAACATCTCCAAGAGTCCGCGCCCCTAAACGTTAAGACGTAGGTGAAAAGGTACGCCGAACTTATGCGAAGGATAAGCATAAGATGTGGAGGATAAAAAGCTTCCACGGTAACATGATTGATGCGTGGTTCTGTTATATACGATGAAGCGCAGCACTTGGACGAAAATCTTATAAATGTGTACGATGCATTCGCGATTGTTGATAAAAACTTAAAGACTGGTAAGGATGAGAGTGGTCGTTCTATTGATCCGATTAGACAAAGAACATTTGCCACCAATATTCCAAACCAGAGATTCTATATTGGAAGCGCAAGTTCTGTAGATATGCGTTTTTATAAGATATATAGGGATGCCGCCAAGAAGCAAATTGAGGGTGATCCTGATTATTGTGTATTACATATTGATTGCGAGCAAGCGTTTCACCCGACATTACATGGTGAAACCATTGCTCCGCTTTTGCAGAAGTCTCAAGTCGAAGCAGAAATGCGAATAAACCCCGAAAAGGCAAAACATATAAATGCGAATACAATGCGAAGTATTTATATTTACCGTCTATGAATAAGTCAGATATTTCATAGATTATTATTGAGGAATTAAACTGGGAAGCCCTTTGCTAGGGTAATCAGAGAGTGAAGGCTGTTGCTAAAACAATAGTCAACCGCAACGCATAGAAAGTGAACCTGGTATTGAGATGTATCAGAATATAATCTTTCCACGAGTCCTCAACCCCGCTGATATAATATGCAGAGTATTATGGGGAATAGATATGCTGAGCTAAATTGTAATGATTTAGATATCAAGATAAAAAGCTTGATGATAACAAATCTGAAGAAGGGAATATTATTGCATTTTTACAACCGAAGCTGGGACTGATGCCATTATTAAACGTGGTGTTATTACACGGAACGAAGAGACGAGAAGTCCATTACTGTATAATGATACAGGAGACAAGAAGTTTATTCTTGCATACGACCCTGCAAGAAGTTATGACAATTCTGTTATAACGGTATTAGAAGTTTATGAGGTTGAACAAGTAGATGGCAGTAAAGATTTGCGTGCAAGAATTGTCAATTGTGTAAATCTTATGGACGTAGGGAAGAAGACAAAAACTCCGATGCAAACGCCGGATCAAGTAAAGTATCTCAAACAGATGATACTTGATTATAATGGCGGAGCTGATGCATATGGCAACATTGTTGCCGTTGTTATTGACGCGGGTAGTGGTGGAGCAGGCGTAAATATAGCCGACTATCTGATGGAAGATTGGGAAACTACTGATGGTATAGTACATCGTGGTTTGATAGATCGAGAATATTCAAAAGATTATGTCTCTCGTTTCCCGAACGCAGTTGACAAAATTAAGCTATTATCACCAAGTGCTTATAAGTCAGTTATCTATGAATCAATGATAGAAATGTTAAACCAAGACAAAGTTAGTTTTACGGCGTCTTATGACAATAAAGGATACCTTACTATTTTTGATGTAGATAATGAACTTATGGCTAGGGAGAAAGAACGTATTATTGCTGAGTTGAAAAAGAAAAAACTTAACCAAATAGATTTTGAGGACAAACTCCATGAAGAACTAAGTAAGATTCAATCTGTTAACACAAAGATAGTTAAATTGGATTGGAAGGAAGAACTTGCTTTGGCAAATATAGACGCTTTAAAAGAAGAAGTTGTGAGTATGGTTCGTAAGCGACGCGAGACTAAAGATAGTTTTGAGCTATCACCAGAGAAAGCCAACAGAATGCATAAACGTCATTGTGCCTATGCGGCATAATACATAATCCGCATAGTAAACCCGATCTGATTGACTTGGAAACCCAGAAGTGGGCAACAGGGCGCAAGTTTAAATACAGCGTGAACGACTGAGCGATTGGGGATCACTTCGGTGATTGTGCGACAGTCTGGACTCATACTATAACAAAATGAAATATGAGATTAACAAAGGGATGACAGAAGCTATACGCTCGCAATGGCATCATGGTGTTTGGCAGAAGAACGCCGCAAACTTATTCTCAACAAGAAACCAAAGCAGGATCCGAAGGATCTCGCGAAGCAGTTGATTATCCGTCGTGGTAGTTATGCTGGAAAGATTATATAAATATACAAGTTAAGTCAGAAATATGAGATCGCAATCGCGGCCTTATTTTTTTATGTCTATATGTTAGTGTATGCTAACTATAATTAGAACTGGAGGTGCATGAATGGCACAAGCTAAATCCGGTGCTAATGCACCAATGACAGCTGCAGAGATGCAGCAATGGATTAAGGACCATGAGAAGCAACTGAAAAACTACGCTGCCATTATGGATCCAATTAAACTTCGGGATGTTACGAAAGGAACTTCCCGTAGAATTGATTCGCTGACAAAAGACAAGATCGTTACTTATCTGAAGGAACCTATCAAGTATGAGAAGCAGCTACGTAACGCTTCTTATTATATCTTCTACAGAAGTCAGATATATCAGCGGATCGTAATGTATTACGCGACACTCTTCTGCTTGGACGCTAGGACTGTCATTCCAAATTACGATTTGATTAAGACTCCGTCCGATCAGGATATACTGAAACAGTTTAACGACACAACGAAAATGCTGAGTAAATGGAATATCAATGCTGAGTTTTTGAAAGTTATTGTAACCTGCTTCCTACAGGATGTCAGTTACAATTGTGCATATTATGACGAGACAGGATTATTCCTTTTACCACTGCCGCCCGACTACTGCAGAATCTATGGCCAGTATCAAACGTCTGACTATTCATTTTGCGTGGACATGAGCTACTTCAACGGAAAGAACAAGTGGTTCATTGACGAGTGGGGCGAGCCGTTCACGAGTATGTTCAGAGAGTACGAGACGACCAGAAACAAATGGGTGCGCATGCCAGATAAGTATGCTGCCTGTTGGAAGGTCAGATCTTATGATTTGGAAACTATTCTCCCACTCTTCTGTGGATTACTCGGTGACTTGATAAATCTTGGGGACATCCAGGACGTGCAGAATATAGCGGATCAGGCAGAGATATATAAACTTGTATATCTCAAGCTAAAGACTATTACCGGCGCGAAGATGCCAGACGAGTGGGCTATTAATCCGGCGTCTGCAATGGAGTATTTCTCTAGGTTAATCAATGAAGCGTTACCAGACTATGTCTCAGCTGCCATTATCCCTACGAATGATGACTTGGGTGTAATTGACTTTTCGAACACGGATAAGGCAACAGAGACAAACAAAGTACTTAAAACTACAAAAGCTGTCCTTAACACGTCTGGCGGTGCTCAGATACTGAACAGTGCTGACATAACCGGAAGTACTGCTTTCAATGCTACGCTCATCGCAGATACGGAATTTGCGACTAATCCCCTACTCTATGAGATTGAAGGATGGTTCAACAGGATCATGCAATACTGCGTGAGTAAACCTGCGCAGATTAAGTTCTTCAGGACGGGCAGACTCATCCTCGACACATTCAGAAAGAATCTGCTTGAGGACGCGCAGTATTCATTGCCGACAAAGCTGGCGATCATGTCGATCAACGGGATTGATCCGATGCAGGCGTTGTCACTGAACCATTTGGAAGAAGACATATTGAAACTTGGAGACAGGTTTAATGATCCGCTTAGGTCTAGCTATACGTCGTCTGGTAATGACGAAGGCGGTAGACCTACACTCGACGATGATCAAATCTCGGACTCGGGTGAGTCTAGTCGTCAAAAATCGGACAAAGCTAATTAATACCGGCGATCAACAGGTGATCGTCGCTACCGAATAATAGTTATTCGTAAATGAGTAGAGGTAGTGCCGAAGCACTACCTCGTTTTAAATTGTACGTGCAGTTTATCTGCGACGAACCTTTACCCGCACAGTAGTGCGAATTTTAACCGTGACTTTAGCCATGGCGTCCACCCTCCCTTCTATATGCAGATTGCGGCAGTTGGTCTACCGCTCACTTTTGAGAAGGGAGTCGTACAATTGTATTATACGGTGGACGTCACAAGACGTCAATAAAGAAATGGCAGTGAGTGGACACTGCCATTTCTCCGCGCAGATTATCCGCGCTTTTTGGTGGTCTTGATACGTACCTTGACTTTCGTCTTGGTGCGTACCTCAACCTTGATATGAGTTTTAATCATATCTTTGCCCTCCTTTCCACCGTCACTCAAAGGCAACGAGTTGGTTAGGAGGATAAAGATATAATAAACCACAAACACCGTGGTGTCAATTACAACTAAATATTGTTTAAATCATGACCGCAATCGTAATGGTTGAGGTCAAATATTTTTACCTCAAGTAAAAAGGGTGATCAAATGGATAAACCGAATTATATAAGGACACAGGATGCGGAAACCGCCGAGAAGCTCAAGCAGCTAGGATTTGTTCTTCTGTCTGAGCACAATGGCATTTTCACATTCCTGAATAATATTAAAGATAGAGCAGGCTTCAGCGGACTGATTGTGACTCACACGAATAAGCTGGAGTTCTGATCAGGAGGTTGAATTATGACGGCAAATGATTTTAAAACCGTTGTAACCACTCCATCATGTTTCAAAGTTGAAGATAGTTCTATAGATGATAGGTTCTGCCGTGTAAGGATAGCTTGTATGCACTCAGGCGAGAATCTGAATCATTCATCTTTCTCGACGGATGTTATCAGAAAGGCGAAGGATTCTTTTAAGAACATCCCAATACTTGCTAATGTCGTGACTTATACAGATGAGAACGGCAGAGAACATCTTGATTATGGAGGCCACGACACTTTCATCGAAGAGGATAAATTTAAAGAAGGACAATACAGATTGATCTACGAAGAAAGAGTTGTTGGTATTGTACCTGAAACGAATAACTTTGAAATTGTACATGATGATGAGACTGGTAATGATTTTGTGTATGTCGACAGTCTTCTATACACTGAGTACGGAAATTATTGTGTCGACATTCTTGAGGCGCGTGGCGGTGTTACATCGGTCAGCGCCGAGATATTCACGGATGTTATTTCTTATGATGCAGCTCGTGAAGTAGTGGTTGTAGATAAGATGCGGATGTCAGGTATAACCCTCTTGGGCGAAAACGTTATGCCAGCTATGAAGGGTGCTAATGCACAGGTATTCTCTATCAATAAAGAAGATCTGCAATCCCAAATGATTAAGCTGATGAGCGAGTTAAAAGATTCGCTTGACAGAATATATAATGCCGCCAATACAGGCGAGACTTCTGAGAAAGGAGGAAACCATAACGTGAAGTTTGAAGAATTGTTAGAACAGTATGGAATTACTGCTGAGGATGTGACTTTTGAATATGATGGTCTTTCTGATGAAGAGCTCGAAGCAGTATTCGCAGAGCATTTTACTCAGCCAGAAGAAGATCCCGCAGGGGCGGCGGGACCTGAAGCAGCTGAAGAAGATGGTGCGGCTGATAATGAAGATGAGACTGGCGATGAAGGCGAGGACGAAGTTGAAAAGGAGTTTGAGTCTGCTGAAGATGAGACAATCGAACATCCCGAAGACGGTGAATCCGTCCATATGTCAGTATCATATAAAGATAAAGTAACAGAGTTTAGTGTATCTCTGAAGAATAAGCTTACAGCATTATATCAGCTTGTGAATGATACATATGCGGATGACTGTACATGGTACGACGTTGATGTTTATGAAGAAACTCATCATGTAATCATGGTTGACATGGCGTCTGGCCGCGGTTACAAGCAGAGCTATAAAGTTAAGAAGGATGTCTATACTCTGGTCGGTGACCGCGTTGAAGTATTTGCACAGTGGCTTACCGCCGATCAGATTAGTGCACTTGACAGGATGAAGTCAGAATATGCTGAAGCTACTGAGAAGCTGAATCACTATGAAGAGGAACCGAAGAAGATGGAGATCCTGAGTTCTGAGGACTACTCTCTCATTGCAGATAACGAAGCATTTGTTGATCTGATGAAACCGGAGAATCATTTCAGTCTTAGCATTGATGAGGTCACACAGAAGGCAGATTCGATTCTTACCGAAGCTGCTAAGAAACGTCAGTTCTCAGTTGAGGATTATAACCATGGAGTGAAACCATTTGCTACTTCTAGTAAGAAGGAAAAGAGATTTGGTTCACTGTTTGATGGAATTATTTAATTGAATATAGAAACATAACTTTTGAAGAGCCTAGTACCGTCGGGAGACGTTGCCATGATGGCTCTTATTTTTTTGCACTTTTTCAATTCTGACTTATGCGTTAAGCGATCACAAATATATGAAGGAGATAGATTGTGGGATTATTATCACAGGAAGAAGTAGAGAAAAGATTCAATGATATATACTATGATGATTTTGACATTATAGGCCATTACACAGGATGCAAGAATAAAATCAAAATACGTTGTAATAAATGTGGGTATGAATTCTACAGACATGCTGGAGATTTGTGGAGAGGAACTTTATCTTGCCCAAATTGCGGAGATGGTTGCAAAGGTTCCAACTCTCTGTATGTCGGTATAAATGATTTATGGACGGCTCGCCCAGATATAGCTAAGTTATTAGCAAATCCAGAAGATGGTTATAAATATTCTTACAGCACTCATTTTAAACTAGATTTTGTTTGTCCAGATTGTGGGTCAATTGTTAATAAGAGACCAAGAGATTTATTTGGTCAGAATAATAATTTTCGTTGCGAGTATTGTTCAGATGGGTATCCATATCCAGAAAAATTTATTAGATCTCTATTAGATCAATGTGGTATTGAATATACTTATCAGTTTAGTTCTAAGGACGCCGAATGGTGTAAGGGATATAGGTACGATTTTTGTTTACTTGGTAATAATATACTTTTAGAAGTAAATGGGTTACAGCATTATAGTGCTAATCACAAGTTCTTTAAATCATTGGAGGAACAACAAAGTATAGACAAAGCAAAGAAGGATTTGGCAAATAAACATGGGTATATGGTTATAGAAATAGATTGTAGCGAATCATCTATAGAATATATTCGTGATTCTGTACTTCAAACAGAACTCAATACTATCTTCGATCTATCTCAAGTAGATTGGAATCTATGTGGAGCATTTGCAATTAGATCAATTTCAAATTTAGTGTGTTCTAAATGGGATGGTGATTATTCATCTGTTGAGAAGATTGCCAATGATCTTCATATTAATGTTGTAACTGCTGTCAAGTATTTAACTGAAGGATCGTCAATTGGTTTATGTGATTTTGACAGGGATGTATATACACAATATATGAAAGATCTTCATTATAAACATATGGCATTGAATAGACATAAGCCAATTAAATGTGTAGAAACAGGCAAGATATATAATTCATTTGCTGAGATCAGAAGAATTGAAAATATGTTTATACAAGGAAATGTTGTAGATAACCCAAACAGAAAAGCTTATGGCTGTCATTGGGTTTACACAGATGAGGAAGCGTCGTAACGACGTTTATTTTTTTGCAAAAAATTACAAGGAGGAATTAAGACATGAGCTACATGCATTTGAAATTTTCGGTGGACCAGCATGCAACAGCTTTGCCGTCTAACATGCTCGCACAGCGGTATGCAGGCCATCTGTACAATATTCAGCTTACGTCTGATTGTGACAATGGCAATCTTGTAGCCGTTGGACCATGGATCGATTTTGATGTATTTGAGGAAGCAGAAGCTTCTGAGTTTGACGGTGAAATTGTTCAGCAGATGCCGAATGGAAATTGGCTTGTTCTTGTATACGACGCAAAAGGAGCTAAGCTCGTATATCAGACCCCACTTACCGGATACGAAAGTCCGAGAGAACTGCTGAAAGAATCCGCTTTTTATAACAAGGCAGGAGACATCGTACGCTGCTATGACATAGCTCCTTATGATAGGTTTGAGGCGTCTGATCTTGCATTCGAGGGAGAACCCGAAGTTGGTGCAAAGATCAAGAGCATCAAAAACAAGAAGATGGTTATTGCTGCTTCTGGTGAAGGTCAAGGTCAGGGCGCTGATCCTACACCGACAGTCACATATGAAGCAGTTGCATCCCCGACTGGCAATCCGTCCACGTCTGGATATTACGAACTGGTAGAGGGCGCTTACGTTGCTTCTACCGACACAGAAGTTGATCCGACTAAGACATATTATGTCGTAAAAGCTTGATAGGAAAGGAGGTAAGAAAAGATGATTAAGAATTTTAGTACACAGAATCTGCGCGAAGTATTCGCGGAAGAAAATAAGTATGAAAATTTCAGAAGCCTTGCCTCTAATCTTGTTCGTGGTAATGCCATCTTCGAACTTGATGACAATGGCAATGAAAGAACAGTTAATAAAACTGATGCTAATAAAGCAATCCGTAAAGTTCTTATGGAAGTATGCGGTCTGACAGAGGAAGACCTGAAGTCTAAGAAGAAACGTGAACGCGCTGAAATGCTCCATGGCGTTGAACTTTTCGAAATCATTGAGGAAGATATAGAATTCGTTATCAATCAGGGCTGGCGCGAATCGGAATGGTTTGATCAATTCGTTGAATATAAATCTACTGCTCTTGGTGATGCTAACGCATTCATTCCGCCGACAGACAAGAAATATCTGATCATTGGCGATGTGGCAGGAGATCATCATGATATTACAATGCAGCAGTTTGCTGAAGGTCAGGAGTTCATGGTCGAATGCAAAGACCATGCGGTTAAGATCGGCAAGGACATCGACCTTGTTATTCTTGGTCGTTATGACTATACGAAGATGATTAATAAGATTGCGGAAGCATTCACGAAGGATATCCAGGATATGGTATTCACGGCTGTGTATGCTGCTTCTGATGAAATCCCCGCCTCTGCTCCGCTGAAGATTACCGGTGAACTCAACGCAGATCTTAAAGGCGAATTCGACGAACTGATTGAGAATGTCGAAGTCGCTAACGATTCTGAGGTTGTAATCATGGGTACAAAGACAGCTCTTAAGAGACTGAACAACCTGACAGATGTTAAGTGGATCGCTGACTCTCAGAAAGAGGCTATTGCTAACAGCGGGCGTCTTGGCAACTACGAAGGCACCACACTTATGGAGATTCCGCAGAGGCTGAAGATCGGTTCATTTGAGAAGCTGATTCCGAATGATACGCTTCTTGTTATGCCGATCCGTAATGATCGCTTTGTTAAGATGTTCGATCTTGGAGAGACACAAATCTACCAAATCACTGACAAATTTGATCTCAAAGATGACTTCCAGACATATGAAGTGCATAGATCCTATGGCTGCAAAGTCATCCTTGGTCAGTACTTCGGACGTTGGGATAAAGAATGATTACCGATTGAGAAAAGGAGAATACAATGGCAACTGTAAGAAAAACTACAACGTCTGCTGAAACCGCAAGCGTTAAAAAGTTTAAAGACACTGACATGATCAGATGTGTATCATGCACCGCCGGTAAACTGGTAATGGTCGGTATGAAAACCAAGGATCCGTATATTTGGGTATCTGAGGGTGACACCGTTGACGTGCCATATATTGACCTTATTGCAGCGATCCGGTCACGTAGTAACTACGTGTATAGACCTCGCTTTGTAATTGATGATCCAGACTTCATCGCACAGCATAAGGATCTCGACACACTGTATAGCCGTCTCTACTCGAAGAGCGATTTAATGAGTGTGTTCGACATGCCGGCAGCACGGATGAAGAAAGCTATTACTCAGCTTCCGGATGGAGTCAAGGAGACTGTTAAGTCCCTGGCTATCACGGCAATTGAGAATGGATCCATGGATTCCATCAGCAAAATCAAAGCAATCGACGAGATCTTCGGTACACAGATGCTCATTAAAATGACGTCATGAGAAATGGAGGTGCATTATGGCCTCCATTAATTTTAACGAAATATACTCACGCTTCTTCAGCAAAGTAGAAGCATTCGACTTCTTATATGAAGAAGCATCCGCAGAGGCTCTGGCGGCGCATATGTCCGAATGGATAGCCGCTACCCTCTCCCACCCACATATTCGAAAACTGTTTAAGACTATTGAAGTGAACGACGAGGACGGAACTATTACATACGAGATGAACTACGAGATGGATGAGTATTCAGACAAGCAGTTCCTCATCAATGTAATGGCATACGGAATGGTTCGTGCTTGGCTTGAGCCGAAGGTGAGAAGTATCACGAATATTGTACAGAACTTCGGAACTTCGGACGCAAAATTTTATAGCCAAAGTTCTCACCTTTCTGAACTTCGTGCACTTCTCGAAGACTCAGAGCGTGAGATACGATCTCTCGTAGGAAACAGAGGAGCTTTCAATAATAAATATCTTGACGGAGATAAGCTATGATTTCCAAGTATGGTGATTTCTCCGCAAAACAGTTAAACGAATATAGGGAACGACTACACAGTAAAATGTTTTGGCTCCTGCTATATAAGGATCCTAAAACATCAGATCAATTTGAAACGGTTAATTTCGACAGGTACTTTGAGAATCTGATGAAAGAACTGAATGGCCTCGGTGATCTTCTACTTCACCCAAATGGTTTGGTTGAAATGATGAGCGAACTTGAGGCCGCATATAACGAATCGATGCACGAAGAATTCAGCTACCCCATCTACCGTAAGTTCGTACTGGATGCACATAACATTCTCGACACTATGAATTGGGAGGAAACTGCCGATGATTACAATGGATGATTACTTAGCATCTTTGAAGAATAAGGGAAACCACTTAGGGGAAGTTAGAAAGAACCGCTCAGATATGTTGATGAATGTTACGTTCACTGGCGATCCGGCATACCGAAAAGTATATATTCTGGACCCTGACACCGGCTGGAAATGGTGCGACGCTAAATTCTTCAAGCATCAAACGCCGCAGCTTGCGAGAGATCATGTAGACAGTTGGTTACAGTTCAGGCCAAAGGATCATCACCCAGTTGGGTGTTACGTCTTTATTCCAGATGATACGTCATATGAGATGGATATAGATTTGGAGCACCCGTTCCGTGGAGATGTCAGTAACCTTTGGATGATTGTTGATAAGACTGACTATAGACAGTTTCCGCAGTATATGGTGTTGAAGATAAATTGGGATCTCAAGTGGTTATTGGGATCTGGTGATAGGAAAAGGATTGAACATTGTTTCGCAGCCGTGAGAGCTGCTAATAGTTACACAAGTTGTGATATTCACACAGCTCGCTGCATTGGGAAACCTTGCAGTGTATTCCTTCTAATTGACTGGGACACCCTTAGAGACATGTTAACCACAACGCAGTGATGAAACACGCACAGGCGTGAAGGTTTAAAAATAACATGTATTGGGTAATCAGCAGCCGAGATCCGAATAGGATCGGGTTCATCGACTATTGGCTGAAATGCCATTAGGGGCAAGCGCTCCGAAATGAAGGACACCTACGGCAGATGCTAGGGTGAATGATATAGTCAGTGCTCTTATGAAAGTAAGAGAAAATCGGTAATACGATCTTTGGCAGAGTAGCGATTTGCCAAAGTAACACAACAGGGTATTTGGAGAGATTAGTTATACTACGCTAGTCCGCTGTATTCGGAAACGGTACAGTGTATTTCTTTTAACTGCTGGGAACTCTCTACCGCCCTCCCGCCACAACGTAAGGATGAAATAAGCCTAAGCGTGACGGCTTGAAAAGTGAAGGGATCAGACAATCAGCAGCCAAGCCTCGAACAGAGGAAGGTTCAACGCTCATCGGCTGAAATGCCGTTAGTGGGAAGTCCCGCGAAATGGAGAACTCCTAAGGCACATGCTACGGAGAATGATATGAGCTAAGCTTACATGAGAGTGTAAGAAAACTAATTGGTTGAGGCCAATTAGTCTTCGAATCCGTAACGAAGATTTGAAGTAATGGTACTGTTCAGACTTGTGACCCTCGACACCATCACAAAGATGTGGGTGCCGGACACATACAATGTATACCATGATCGGCTCAAAGAGTTTGATCTTTGCGACACACGTTCAATCAATCACCAGATGAGGCTGATGATTACACACAATCAGCTCCATCCCAAAGTATATGAAGTGTCTAAAGTGGATGACACAACTCCTGCGGGTATTGTTCAGTTAACTTTAAAACAGACACTTTATGATCCAAAACGTGATAATCCCGATCTTATGGTCTGTGACTATTATGACGACGGTGGCGACGTAGCCATAACCAAACCGTCCACTTCAGAAGAACCATCTACCACAAGTACAATCATGTATATGGCCGTCAATACTGACGGTGAACTTGAACCGGCAGAGGCACCTTTGGCGTTGTCCATTGGTACTCTGTATTATTACGGTGCAGATTTCGACGGCGCTCAGTGGCGCATAGAGCTCGAAGGAGACTATGACGATGCCACACGTCGTGCACTTGAGAAGTTAATGGTCATACGGAAAGTAGATGATTCGACAATCTCAATTCGTCCTGGCAAATCGAATAAGATCAAAGGACTTACATTTAAACTAATTGTCTGTGATATAGATGGTGGTCATGAGTCCTCCATCAATTTGGAGGTGGAATCATGAAGAGAGATATAAATAGAATCCTGGATGATGTTAAGAATAGTGACATCATCTACAGGAAGTCGAAGATCAAAGAGATCTTTAATAACGACCCTGACATCAAGGATGTCCTTGGACAGCTTCCACCTCGTCCACTGAATAAGTATGCGGATCCGGCGAATCCAACTGAAGAAGAATTGGAAGAGCGTCAACGGATTCGAGAATACAACAATAAAGTTTCTCACCCGCAGATACTTTCGTTTCTGAAGGTGAATGACATTCAGACAGAGGTACTTAACTTCATTATGTTCGACATATCTGATGAACGGGCATCCTACGTGAACGAACTTGTAAAACATCAGATACTTACCGTAATGATCTTAGTACAAGAAGATGATATGGAAACCGAGTATGGAATAGATCGAGTGGATCTTTTGAGTTACATAGTAAAAGATTTGCTGTGTTGGAGTAATGACACTGGACTGCATTATAGATTAGAGTCGGACACATTTGGTGTGACTGAATCACAATACTATGCAAGAACCCTTAAGTTCTTGGTCAAAACTCCAAACACCAATACTTTCAAGAATGGTAGAATGATAAATGGGTGAGTTCACTACTGACCCTCTCAAGATCTATTTCGGAGATCCATATCCTATCACAGATAATATTACAGTTAAACAACCACATATACAAGACATTATTGACTATGGAGAGGAACAATTCTTCTCCATGTTTTTTATTTTCATCGGTAATACAACTTACCGAAAACTATTCCTCTGGAACAATGGCATAGACTGGAACAAGCTCTCAGACTTTGAGCTGTTTTGCAATTTCGCACCAACACTCAAGAAAGAAGATACGCAGGTGCTTTTTGATGACATCGACTTCTCAGAGTTTGACATCTTCTTGCGTAACGATTTCGAACCAGAACCGGAACCAGTTCCGCCACCTGGAAAGAATAAAGTGCGAGCAATTGATAGGAATAAATACAACATGAGAATGTATGACAAGTCTCATGTTTTATATAACGACAAGACGGATGTCATGATAACCGCAGATGACTACTACAAGATACGGAAGGTGCTACGAGATATGTCACTGATATATCCCAAAACTGAATATGCATCTAGTAAAGCCACAAAAGAACTTCTTATTGAGGAAGAAATTGAAATGATTAAAAAGATTGAAAGAGAACGAAAAGACGAAAACGTTTCTACTCTTCTGCCCCTCATCTCATTCTGTGTCAATCATCCAGGGTTTAAGTATAAATTGCAAGAATTACGTTCAGTCGGAATCGCAGAATTTATGGACAGCGTAAAGCGTTTACAGCTTTATGAGTCCACCCGTGCTCTGCTTAACGGAAGCATGAGTGGTATGTGTGACATGAGTAAGGTACCGCCTGAACGATTCGACTTTACTCGAAGTTTAAATTCAAAATCATAATAGGAGGAAAATATTATGAGTTTCTATCTTGGAGATCTGCTCGTTGACAGAGCTATTAATGGTGTCGCCGAGAATTCTAAAGGCGAACTTCTTTACAACCTGACAAACCTTCAGAGCCTGAACATCAATATCACAGCTGATAGTACTGATGCTGTCGATGGTACCGGCTCTATTATCAAGACTTTCTATCGTGGTAAGCAGGGAGAGTTAACAGCTACTAACTCAACTCTGTCTCTGCCGATTGTTAACGCAATGAGCGGTAACGACGAAGTTGATTATGCTTCTGCTGACAATGCAATTGTTATGCCGAGAATCGTAACTGGCGCAAAAGCTCAGTCTACTGATGCTACAGCTACAATCTCTCTGCCGGGTCTGACTACAACCGACACGGCTGCTACAGCTAAGATCGTTGTTAACTCTGTAGCTCCGAATGGTGCTCTGGGTGCTGCTTATACTCTTGGCACTGCTGCGGCTGCTGGCAAGTTCACATTCACTCCTGCTACTGCTGCTTCTGGTGATACACCGGCAACTGACGCTTCTATCACAATCACACCGATTGCAGATAGTGGCGACGCTCAGTGGATCATTAAATATGATCGTACTGTAAAAGAGAACGGCGCTAAGATCATTAACCGTTCCGACCTCTTCCCGAAGAGTGTGAAGCTGACGATCAAGGTCCTTATTGTTGACCCGTGCGAGACAGACGTTGTAAGAGCATGCTATCTCGTCATCCCGAACTTCCAGCCGTCTCCGGAAGTCAGTATTGACTTCGCTACGGATGCCACGTTGGACTATACGGGACGTCTCCAGACTGCGTATTGTGGCGCTGAAAAATTGCTTTACGAAATTTATATCTGCGCAGATGATATTGAGGAAGATTGATTAATTATTAATCATAAATAAAAGAATAGATATGGGCTAGCTATCCATGTTGATAAGAGGAGGTTCCCTAGCCTCCTCTTTCTTTTTGTATAACACGAAATAACGAGGTGACAACAGCATGAAGCATGGAAGAATATGTACAGTATGCGGTAAAGAATATGCATATTGCAATAACTGCTCGCAGTATGATGCTGAACCGCGATGGAAATTCCTGTTTTGTTCAGAGAACTGTATGAGTATATTTGAGATCGTTTCAAAATATAACCGCGGCGAACTGAATGCAAGACAGGCAAAAAATCTTCTTAGTGGTTGTGATATTAAGAAAGCCGGCAAGCTTGATGCGGGTACTAAAGAGGCGATTGAAAAGATTAATGCTGAGACAATGCCTAAGAAAGTTCAAGCAAAAGAAAAAGAAGTAGAACAACACAAAGATAGTGAGTAAACACAATGGCACTATCTTAACGATGGTGCCTTTTTTGAACAGGAGTTAAACAGATGAAAGATCTAGTGAAAAGTGATAACACGGGAAAAGAATATGACGCAACCAAGGTTGTGAGAATTGTAAATTATAAACAGGCGGCCATGTATATGAAGCATGGAGCCGAACTGCTTGATATCTATGTAAGTCATACGTATAAGACTAACGAACCCTTACTTGTATTTATTTTTGACAGGGCAAAAACTACGAAGCTGTATGACTCATGGTGCAAGTACGAACTGAAATAAGGAGATAGTGAATGTATACAGATACAAGATATGTCGTTGCGACAACATTAGGAAAAAGATTATATGTGAGACGAGAGCCGAAAGCGGCACAGAAGTCCAATACCAAAGTAGAGTACGCCTACTCTCTCACTGATGATCTGAAGGAAGCGACTAAGTGCACAAATAAAGAAACTGCTAAAACTCTAATTGAATATTATGTATCTGAAACACAATCAACCAAATCATTTGCCCCAAAGAAGTTGATTGTAAACTATGAGTTGGCGGATGAACCAGATGGGTGATACCAGGGTTGTCGCTATAGATGGGGCAACAAAGATTACTGGAATGGCATTAGCCGTTAATGGAGATTTAAAGGATTACGGTAAGATCGATCTTTCAAGTAATACGGATCCGACTGATGAACGATTACTGCTTATGGGGAAAAAGATTTTGCAGGCGTTAAATATCTGGAAGCCAGATATCATATATATGGAAGAGCCACAAGGGCACGGAAAGAACTTGGCCGTATCCGGTATGATTCATGAGTTAATAGGTTTTGCAAAAGCATGGGCTGTACTTAATGATGCTTTTATAGAAACTATCGCCCCTTCAGAGTGGAGAAAGTTTCTAAACTTTAAACAAGGTGGAGGTGTCAAACGCTCTGAGCTTAAGCAGCAAAGCATGGATTATGTACAAGATATGTTTGGATTAAATGTAACGGATGATGTGTCAGATGCTATCTGCATACTCTGTGCATTTATACAGAAATACGAAGAGGAAAATGAATAATGGATATAGGAATTTTTATTGACGAATACACGAAAGCTAAGGTAGATAAAGCTAAGGCTGATTTGGTTAAGAAGCATGTTAAGGCGACCTATGTACCATATGAGACTAAGGTCGCAGAAGCAAAGAACATTCTTAACTTCTGCTGCTATGATAAGGATGGTAAATTTAGAATTAATAGTACTTTGAGATATGTTTTATTTATCAAGGTTGTCGTAATGTTATATACAGATCTCGAATGGAATGCTGAAAACTTCATGATTCAATTTGACCTCATGGAACAATACAAGATTGTTGAGGAGATCCTGAAAGAAATTGGTGATGATGTTCAAAGTTTTGAAACGGTTTTGGCAATGGTATATGATGACATCGTTACCAATGAAAGAAGTTTACTTAGCAGAATTGAATCTCTTGTTAACTCCGCCAAAGTAACGTTTGATGGGCTGCTAGATGAACTGTCTAACAATGAAGAGTTGACGGATTTAATTGATAAGCTAAATCGGAAATAAACTTAATACGTATGTGTAGCAAAACTAAGTGCGATCAAAGGAAGGGCTATCAAAATGAACGCCAGTGTATCCATAGGGTTCACCTCCTTCTTTATGGACGTTAAATCGGCGGCGGCAAGAGATGCCGCCGTCTCTTTTATTATACTATGATTTTTGTGGAATGGCTATAACAGGATTATACCTGTTCCAGAGAAATAATAACCGCGAGGAGGATTAAATATGAGCGTACAAAAACTTTCGCCGGTTACTGATGAGCAGTGGGCGCAAGTCCCCTCGCAGAATCGGAAATTATATGATGATTATTTTTTAGACAATGTTGAGTTGAGTTCTCGGACGGTCGAGACATACAGAAGTAATTTAAAGATTTGGTTCTGGTGGTTATATCAGAACTATGGAGATAAGTTACATACGGATGTGAAGAGCCGTGATTATAAACGCTTCCAGAATTGGTTAGTGGATCGAGGATGTAGTTCGTCTGATATTAAGACGAAGCGATCTACTATCTCATCTCTTAATAACTATATTATGGTTTACTACGAGGATGAATATCCAACGTTTAGGAACTTTATCAATGCATCAATCAAAGTTCCTGAGAACGCATTCGTTAATGAGAAGAATCCGCCAACAAAGGAAGAGCTTGATAAGATGATCGAGGATCTTGAAGGTAGTGACTTATGGGATAAGTATCAGAAGATTGCATATCTTAAGTTCACATTCACTACTGGATGTCGTCGGGCAGAAACGAGACAGCTGCTTAAAAGTGATGTGATCGGTAATGAACCTATTGTTAAGACAATTACTGTGACAGATGAGGACGGCAACAAGGTGCAACGTGAGGCGAAATACTATCTCACTCACGAGATCAGATGTAAAGGACGTGGCAAGACTGGTAAAGTCAGACGACTTAAGTTCGACGAGGAGACGTACCAGGCTTTGTTAAAGTGGCTTGAGCAAAGGGATGATGATTGTGAGTATGTGTTCGTGACAAGAGATGGGAACAACGTCAGACAGGTTTCGTTGTCTACATTCAATCAGTGGGGTTCTGGGATTTTCACTAAACTGCTTGGAAGACGGTTCCACCCTCATTGTTTGAGAGAAGCGAGGGCTACGGACGCTGTAGTTGAAAGAGGAATTGACATAGAAAAAGTACGTCTTTTATTGGGACACGAGGACAGTTCAACGACTCGCATATACATCTGTAAGAATTCCGAAGATGATGAATCAGATGAATTGTTTATATGAAAGGTGGTGAACAGTACGTGGCAAAGAAGCAAGTAAATAGTATAGATGAAATTAGATCTGCTACTAAGATGGCAATTGGTTATGGAGTCCGTAGAGCTGCAATAGTTTTGGGAAATGAAATAAGTGACGCATATGATACTGTAATTAAAAGATTCTATGATCATCTTGATCCTAAAAATTATAAACGTACTGAATCACTATATAAAGCCGCTGTTGGTGTTGGCGAGAAAAAGAGTAACGGCAAAAACAGATTGCCATATAAACGTCTTGGCGACCACAAATGGCAATGCGGCATAAATGTCGATCATAATAATATACCACCAAATACATATGATAAGAATCCGATGCATGGACGTGAGATGGATACGAAGTATGTATTTTGGCTTGCTTACGACAGAGGTATCCACGGCTTCAACCAAACTATGTATGAAAACATCCAGAAACATTATGATGCTATTGGGCATGTAAGATGGTATGTACCGAGAGATTCAATACCGGATACCTTGAATAACCCGAGGCCATCAAAACATATGTCGCTTCTGTTTAGACAGATTAATAATCGTTCGCATGTTGGAGAGGTTTTATTCAGATGTATAGACGAATTTGAAGGACGGGCATAGCTCGCCCTATTTATTTTATAGAAAGGATGAGCTATGAATAACGAGTATATTTTTACCATAGACGTAAATGATAGGCCAGGTAATAAAAAGTTAGATCAGTTTGAAGGTCGTGTAGAACGATTAAATAAGAATGAAGTCAAACTGCAAATTGATGTCGAAGGGTTAGATAGAGAGAAACTTCTTGACTATAAGAAGCTCGCTGCTTCTGTCGATCCTAAGATGACAATACAGATGGAATATGAGTACGACAAGAAAAGTATTGATGTCATGAAAAAAGACATCTCAAATCTTGGAGAACTCAAGCTTCATATTGAAAAGGGTAATGCGACTGCTGTTGAGCAGTACATTAAACAAACAATCGAAAAACTTAGTAAAGGTATTGAAGCAGGAATTAATCCAAATGAACTTATAAAAGATTATAAGTTCGCCATGGATGTGATAGCTCAATACGTCGAGAGTAAAGATATATCCCCCGTTAGTGATAAGACATTTGCTAAACTGCAAGAAGTTGCAGAGCAGATACAAGGATTTGATAAGAAGTACACGGGTGATACGAAAAGTTCGCTTGATACGATCATTACAAGAAGAACTGAAGAATATAAATCGATGATCAGTGATTTTGAAGACGACATGAAGCGGCTATCCAAGATGGGCGCTGTCGAATTCACTGGTGAACCCATCGATGGTTCTAAGATAAAAGAATATATCAAAGACTATGTTCGTCTTATTAAGTTAAGTGGAGAGCTTAAAAAAACAAACCTTGATACACAAATTTCTCAAGTAAATGACAATGCTAGTTTAAAGGAAAAGGTTGAAGCAATTAAAGGTTTAGCCAATGAAGCTAGAATCACAGCGGAAGAAATTGAGAAGATTAATAAAGCCATTGCTAGTGGTGATACTTCTCAAGATTTAAAAGAACAACTTGGATTGTTGCAAAACCTATATGAAAGACAGCTTACAGCATACAATAATTTATTACCATCCAATCAGCAAGAAAGAGCCACTTTCGCACAAAATTATTTACCTGATGATTGGCAGAATTGGACTATTAATAATAAAGAATTCAATGTAGCTATAACAGAAGCAGCAGCTGAATTTCGGCGACAGATTGGGCATGCATTTCAAGAAGCAACTGCAAATCTTGGCGAGGATTTGATAAAGAGCCTTGGTATAGATAAACTTCATTTTGAACCCGGTATCATCTTTGGTGACGAGATGGAGGAATTTGTTGAGAAACTTTTTGATGCTTCGATTAAGACTGGAGAGGCTATAGAGAAGGCTGGCAAAGAAGCCAAAGAATTTGCAGATGAGTTTACAAAAGCTGAGGAAGACGCTACTAAATCAAGTAAGAAGCTTGGAGACCAAGCCAAAGAGACTGGCGAAAAGACAAAGGATGCAAATGATAAAGCCTCAGCTTCTGCCGATGAACATAGTGAAAAAGTTAAAAAACAAGCGTTAAGTGTAGAGGAATTATCTCAAAAGTTAGAACGACTTAAACAGTTGCAAAATACTCTTGATAGAATGGAGGTTGCTCCATTCTTTGGAGACGACGACACGGCGAGAGCATCAAGGGTTGAGGAGCTCGCACGGCAATATATTCAGACTCTTGAAGAAATAAATCGCATAGAAAATAGCGGTGAGTCTCAAGAAGTCATCAAGCAAAAGATAGGTCTTCTTTCAACATTAGCATCTAAACAGATGGAGGCTATGAATACCAGCATTCCGACGGGCGTTGATCGTAATGAATATCTTAAGAGTGCTGTCAATTTTGACTTTGGCACAGATGAGGCTGTTAATTCATTAAATAAAGTTAAGGAAAGGGCGAGAGAATTTGCTGATGATGTTAAAAGAGATTTTTCCAACATTGCCATGGAGATGTATAAAAGGTTCCCTGATGTTGATAGAGGTAGATTATTAAATTCTGCTAGGACAAATGTATCTGCGCTCGAAGAATTAGTTGACGTTATGGAACGTATTATGAATGCTTCGAAGGGAGCATCACAAGGGACTGATGATCTATCTGATTCTCTCAAGAAGAATGAGAATGCAGCAGAAGGAGCCGCTGACGCCGAGAAGAAAGAGGAACAAGCTACACAATCCGGCACCGATGCCACCAATGAGAAAACCGAAGCGGATAAGAAGGGGGCCCAAGCCGCGGAAGAAAAGGCTAAAGCCGAGAAAGAAGCTGCTGAGGCAACGAGACAAACTGCAGAGGAGCAAGACAAAGCAAAACAGGAAGCTGAAGAACTGGCAAGAGCCGAGCAAGAAGCTTTAGATAAAACAAAGCAGGCTATAGATGAAAAGACACAAGCTGAGTCAGAGGCCGCTGATAAATCTAAACAGGCTGCCGAACAACAGATCCAGGCAGAACAGGAAATCGCCGATGCTACTAGGAAGGCTGCAGAAGAACAGGAAAAGGCTGCTCAGACTGCTGTTGAAACTGCTGAGAAAAAGATAGAGGCTGAGAAGGAAGTTACCGAGGAAATCAAGAAAGCAGCTGAAGAACAAAGACAATTACAGGAACAACAATCTCAGACGCAATCACAGACAGGTGATGACCAGAAGAAGATTGACGTACTTAAAGAAGAAATAGATTTATTTGGTGATCTTGGCGATGCTTCTAAATTTGCGGATATGTCTTTGGATGAGTTAATCACTAAGTTTAAAGAACTTCGTGAAATTGACGAAATGTCAGTTATGGGCAGATTATCGGATGTTTCCGACTTATCCGATGGAAAACTAGGAAAATATATTAATGAGCTTGATCAGAAATATGGCGAGATTATTAATACTATTATCAGATTAGAAAAAGAGGAAGCAAATACTGAGGGAATTGAAAAACGAATATCTGTACTTAAAGAATATGGTCGATCGCTTGCAACTTATATTGATGAAATTAGTCCTAATATAAATGGTGATGCATATGAAAAATGGTATAAAAAATATGTAGGCAAATCACCATCTGAATTATTATCATATGAGTTTTATGATATTACGCGTGATGTACCTACAGATGATTGGGACGACGTTCAAGCAGCCTTACGTGCAAAAGGTATTGAAGATAGTAGATCCGTTCTTCCTGAGTATGAATACATTAATGCTAATGCATTAAAACTGTATATAGGTATGCTTGAAGATTTATCTAATACATCAAAAGATGCGACGGAAAGGGTAGATGGACTATTTCATGTATTAAAGAGAACAGATACTTGGAATGGTTATAAAAATATACATAAAGAAGAATCTTTAGGCCTTTTTACTCAAGATCAATTAGAAACTCTGTTGAAAGGCACAAAGTCACAAGACATGACCTGGAATGTTACACGTGGCAAAAATGACATTAGTTATGAGGTCATGACTAAGTACGGTGAACTATACACCGGAAATGGTATTGTAAACATCGATGATATTCTCCCTGAATTATTAAAGCGTCGAAAAGAAGCTCAAGCAGAATTCGAAAGACAACTCGCCTCAATGGAGGCAACAAACCAACAAAATCAACAGCAACATGATGAAACCGGCTCTTCTATTGAGAAAGAAACTGAGAAGAGAGAAAAACTTTCTGAGGAAATAAAAGAGCAACAGCAAACAACAGAAGGCGAATCACAAACATCCAAGGAGAATGCCCAAATCCATGAAGAGTCGGCTGCATCTCAACAAGCAGATGGTGAATCAAGACAGAAGACAACTGATGAGATCAAGAAGCAACAGCAGGCAACAGAAGGCGAAACATCTACATCGAAAGGAAGTGCCGATCAACACGAATCAAATGCTGGATCACAGCAGGCAGAAACTGAACAGCGAAGTAAAGCCACTGATCAGATCGGAGAACAAACTGCAAAGACCGAAGCTGACACTAATGCTACTAATGAGAATAAATCTGCCCATGAAGGACTGACTACAACTCAGCAAGAAGAAGCTGATGGTAGGCAGAAGGTTACCGACGGATTAACTGAGCAAGTACAACGGACTGAGGCTGACTCCGATGCTGTCAAAGGTAATCAGACTGAGCATAGTAAGACGGCTGATGTCTTGAAAGAAGAAGGATCTGAAAGAGATACAAACGCTGACAAGATAAAAGAAGGTACAGCCGCAATTGAAGCTGATACTGCTGCAGCAGACGAGAACGCAAAGGCCCATAAGGAAATGCAGGATGTCAAAGAACAAGGCGGCACTAAGACTACAGGCAGTGGCGAAACTTTAACTGGTGCAGACTCTAATGCACTCAATGAGTTAGTTACTGCTCTTGAAAAGATTGTATCATCTGCTGCAGATGCGACTGCCAAGAAAGATGAGTTGGCAGCAGCCGAGAGAACTCTCGCAACTGATACCGGTGTATCTATTGTTAGACTCAACGCGGAGGCAGGCGCACTTGATAGTGTGAGGCGTGCTGCTGATGAAGCGGCTAGAGCGAAGGAACGATTTATATCTTCTAATCAGACACTGGCTAATCAGACTCGTGATTCATCTGATGCGTTGAACAAAGAAGCGACTGTATTAAGAGAGATCGCTTCAGCTACTCAGACTAAAGCTGTTGCAGCAAAATTGCCAACAAGCAATGCTGGCTTAATCGTAGATAAAGAAGCAGTATTTTCCGCGTACGACTCATACGAGGCCAAGGGCGCTGCAACATATGATACAGACAGATACAACAAAATTACTGCTGCTCTTGCGGCAGATAATCCTGATTATAACAAGATAGCTAAGCTGATTGAGACTGGTAATGATGCTGTTGATGCTGCTATTCGCAAACGGGAAGATCTTGAAGGTAGGCTCGCCAAGGCGAATGAGAGAATTAAAGCTCTTGAAGCTAAAGGTATAGCGACATTTGATGCTGATAGTTATGCAAAACTGCAGAAGTCTCTTGATAAGGTTGATACCTCTGCTACCAAACAAACAGTCACAGCTCTCGAAAATGCTATAACGCAAACTGAAAAGGATTACGAGAAAACATACCGTGAGCTTTATGACTCTACTCTTAAGCGTTATGAGGAGATGCAGCAGAATGAATTCTATCAGAAATCTGATAAACTTTCAGGTCTTGCAGCAAAAGTAAAAGTATCTCCTAACGATGGTGGAATGCTCAATGAGTTTATTCAAGAGCTTGATGTCGTAAAGAAAAAGATTGAAGAGTCTGAATCATTATTAATTAGTTATAGACACGTTCTTGAGGATGGTCTGAATTTAAGCAATATTATCAATGGTGATAGCCATTTGACTGAAAAATTCAAGCCACAGTTAGATCAACTTGAAGAGCAGCTAGGCACCATGGAATTGAACCCGGAGTTAGTGACAAAGGCATTTGAGGGTCTTAAGGATCTCAGCCAAAGTGTTGATAACGAGTTAACTCAATTGGGTTCTTCTGTTGTAAGTATAATGGCTGAGATTGACAGTCTGACGAAACAACGCTCTGAGTATATGAAGAATGTCAAATTACTTGGTAGTGCTGACTCATCAGATGACCCAAATTATAAGGATATAGCTGCATCAGTTCAACAATACGAAACAAGACTTAAAAACGTTCGCGATGCTGTTGCCGGAATAAATAGAACGTGGGACGAGAATAATGAGAGCGTTAAGAAAGCGAATGCGGCTCTTGATGATTATGAAAATAAGATAAAGAATGTTTCTCGAACCGACATTACCAAGAATGCTCAGGGGATGATTGACAGTATTGATAGGGTTCTTAAGCAGAAGGGTTCTAGTGGTCTTACAAAGGCTTATACCGAAGAACTTGAAGAGCTCAAAGGTAAGATGCAGGAAGCTATTCGGTATGTCAATAATTTAGGAGATCAACCGATTGACCCGAGTAAAGTAAGAGCATTCTTTTCAGCTTTCGAAGAAGGTAAAGCAACCGTTAAAGGTGCTAGTGATCAGATCAACAAGCTAGCAACTCTGAGTCAGTTGGAAGGGCTTCTTTCTAAGATCAATGATGATATTGCCAAAGGTGCAAATAGAGGTGTACTCGGTAGGGAGTATGCAGATCTCAAGGCACAGGTTGAATCTGCAATCAATGAGATCAAGAACTGTACCGATGCAAGCAAAATGTTAAGTAAGATCGACTTCCCAAACTTCGCCAACCTTCAGAAAGATTTACATAATTCAGCTATTGAGTCTGGAGCATTAAAAGGCTCAATGGTATCAAAGATGGCAGATGCCATTAATAATCAATCAGCACAATTCTTGGCAACGTACTTTAGTTTCCAGGATATTATCAGATATACAAAAGAAATAACGAATGCTGTTGTGCAGACTGATAGCGCTCTTACGGAATTGAAGAAAGTTTCTGATGAGAGTAATGAAAGAATACAACAGAGCTTTAAGAAGTCTGCTGAGACTGCGCAAGAACTTGGTAATACTATTACAAATGTAATCAATAGTACAAGTGATTGGGCGAGGCTTAATATACTAGGTCTCACATGCGGCGACGCATGTTAAATAAATCCTCTCAAATCGGTAGAACTCCAGAGATGGACAATACCGAGGGTAACGCAAGGCATGTCTTGCATCCCGTAACGATCACAGTGGTATGAGTAATTGTACCACGTATGGGGACATCTCTATGAGATGAAGGTATGATCTGATCTGCAAATATAATCGAATAATATGAAATTGCAGAGGATGGCAGAAATGACCATCCCCTTTTCTTTTGAAAAGAGTAACAAAATGTGGTTATACAATTGATGAAGCGGAAGATCTCGCAAGGGTTACAACAATATTACAAACTGTCGGTGACAATATGACGCAAGAATCTGCGTCTGAAGGTCTTGTTAGTATTCTCCAAGGATTCCAGCTTGATCCGTCAACCGCTTTACGAGTAGTCGATTCCATAAATGAAGTGGCGAATCGAATGCCGATTGACACGAGCGGGATCACAGAGGGATTGAAAAGATCAGCGGCAAGTTTCTTTACCGCAAATACCGATCTGAACAAATCGATCGCATTGATTACAACATCCAATGCAGTGGTTCAGGACCCTTCATCTGTCGGCACTATGTTCAAAACAAGCAGTGTTTTTATGTACAGAAATGTGCATATTGCACAAATTTAATTGCAGGTAATACCTAAAGCCTCGCACCACAATAATCGGGAAACCAGATTATGATGGGACGAAAGTAGAAACAACGCGAGGATAGCATAAGGCCAAAAACCTAAGTGCTGTTACAATGGTTGTTCTGCAGCGAAGCACCCTAACGTTATCCGTAGACCATACGGCATCAGTCGAGGGTGAACGTTCAACGACTAGATTCACGTCGAGTTATAGGCAGGAGAATAAGGGTGGAAATCCCGAATACCTATAACAATAATCGTAGGGCGCAATCACATATGGCGTGGGTGAAAACCCCTTAAATCGAAAAGGTTTGCTCCTCTTCTACTATTGTAGGAAGGATGAAGAAATAGTCTGGTCTCATGCGAAAGCATGAGATTTTTTATGCTGTAAAATAAATAATTGGGAAATAAAAGAAGAAAATATACTGAAGAGGATTATAAGATGAAATGCGAAGAGTTTGGATTAGAATACATCGGTTTTCATAAAGAGTATCATAAGGGTACTATGATTGATTATATTTGCCCAACGCATAGAGATAAAGGTATACAGAGTACTGAATGGAGCCATTTTAGATTGTATGCCCATGGATGTAGATATTGTTCTGGGCGCGGAATGACGACTGAAGAAGCTCAGAAGAAAATAAAGAATCCAAACATAATACTAATATCACCTTATCAAGGCGCTGAAAAACCGGTTCAATGTCATTGTAATGTGTGTGGTAATGATTGGATATCTAATCGTCCAATGGATTTATTTCGTAGAGAAGGCGGATGTCCTGTGTGTGGAGAAGTAAATCGCAGATTAAATAGAAGAAACACTCATGAGGACTTTGCTAAACGGTTAGAGACGATCAATACAAATATTGAACTCGTCGGCGAGTATACCAGAGCACATGATTTTATAAAATGTAAATGCAAGATTCATGGCATTGAATGGGAGTCTATAGCATGTAATCTTCTAAATGAAACTGCTGGGTGCCCTATATGCAATAGCTCAAAAGGTGAAAGAGAATTAATCGAAGCTTTAATATCATTGAATGTTAATTATACTACTCAAAAGATTTTCAAAGATTGTAGAGATAAATTACCATTACGTTTTGATGCTTTTGATATAGATAGAAATATAGCGTTTGAATTTCAAGGGGAACAGCATTATTTTCCAGTCGATTTTACATTTAATAATCCTGATAAAGCTAAAGAAGATTTTGAGGCTTTGCAGAGGAGAGATGGTATTAAGAAAAGATATTGCGAAGAAAATGATATTAAGCTCATATGCATACCATATTGGGAACGCGGTAATGTATTGAAATACTTAATTGAAAGTGTAGATGAATATAAGGAGGTTAATACAGCATAATAAATGATGCGATTTGTGACCGCATCAAACATTTCGGCTTAGTGCTAGAATTCGCGGATCAAATATAGAGTAAACTTTTGCTCCCCCGTATGGCGACATGCGGGTAAACAATCGGCTTAATACGGTGAAAGTCCAGAGATGGATAACACCGTGGGTAAGATTTTAATTTATTAAAAATCCCGTAACGACCACAGTAGCATAAGTAATTATGCCACGTATGCCGATCATCTCTATGAGATGAAGATATGGTCTGATCTGCAAATATAATCGAATAATATGAAATTGCAGAGGATGGCAGAAATGACCATCCCCTTTTCTTTTGAAAAGAGTAACAAAATGTAAAGGAATTAGGAGAGGAAGAAGACGAGTTTACTAAGTCATCTTCAAAACTTCGTAGCACGGTCAAAGCCATTACCGGTTTTGACATTATGAAAGATGCAAGTACTTATAAAGATATTTATGAAATACTCGATGGTATTGGCAAAAAGTTTAAAGACTTAAGTGATATTGAGCAGGCAGGATTGCTTGAAGCACTCGGCGGTAAAAGAGCGTCGAATGCTTTGGCAGCTGTTTTAAATAATAGTGAAATGCTCGAAGAAGCATATGAAATTGCACTTGGTGCCGAGGGCTCAGCGAAAAGAGAGCAAGAGCATTACGCCGAATCTGTCCAATACTCAATCGACAGAGCAAAAGCATCCATCGAGCAACTTGCCAATGATTTCTTAAGTTCCAAATTACTTAAGTCGATCATCGACGTTGGCAATGGTGCTCTTAAAGTCATAGATAGCGTTGTATCAAAACTCGGAAGTGTTAAGTCTATACTCTTAGCATTCACCGGAATGTCATTCGTCAAGAGCCTTGTTGGGGCAGATAGTGCCGTAGGTGGTTTTGTTAAACTACTTACAAGTGCTATCACAAAGGACCCAAGCGTAGGGCCAGAGATAATTAAGAACCTGCATAAGCTGTTTACCAGTGAACAAGTTGGATCTCTAATATTCAAGAATTTCAAAGGCAAAGCGTTCAAAGGTCTTATAGACTCAGCAGATGATCTTACTGAAGCAATAGCAACTCCAATCGAGAAAGGCTTCACGCTTGGAGCAGAAGGATCAAGCTCTGCAGTTAGTGAGATTGTAGAAAAGTTTGCAACCGATGGTACTATAGAGGCAGCCGCTGAAACGGCTGGCAGTGTTATGGCGGAAGCCACCGAGAAGGCAACAAAAAAAGGTGTAACCAAAGCCGTTCAAGATGCTGGAAAGGATGCGGCTGTCAGTGGTGCTGCAGAAGCTATGGGTAATACTATTGGTGATGCTTCCGGTAAAGCTGCTAAAGAAGGTGTAACCAAAGCTGTCAAAGAGATCGGATCTGACGCAGGTGCTGAAGCAGTAGGTGAAGCCATTGGTAAAAAAATTGGTGGAACCGCAGGCGAAATAATACCAGAAGGTTTAGAGAAGGCCGGTGTCGAAGGCGGAACAAAAGCTGCTGCCGGTATAGCAACTGGTCTTACCGCATTTGGATGGGCTGCTGTTGCTGCTGCAATTGTGGCAGTTGTAGGCGGAGCAATTTATCTAGGATATAAACAGCAGCAAGAGAAAATCAAAAAAGAACTTGAACAAGGCGTTTCCCAATGGGATGATGACAAATCCAAGATTGAGGAATATAGACAAAGAATTAGAGAACTTCGCGATGAGCTTAAAGACACAGATCTTTCTCAGGAAGATCAATCTCGAATCAAGAGTGAGCTCCTTGAAATACAGAAAGACATAGTTGAGCAATATGGCGAGGAAGCCAGAACAATTGATTTAATTAATGGTGATCTGGAACGCCAGATGAATATATTGTCTGGCATTGCAAAAGAAAAAGCAGAGGAAAACCTGCGCACAAATCGAGAGGGTTACGAAGAAGCGAAGCGTGTAATGAATTCCAAAGTGTCTGCTACTTCATCAGGAAATATTATTCTTGAAGATCCAAATGACGTTAAAACGATGAGTGACCTCATGAGCAGATTAAATTCCATTGAAGGCGTAAATGCATCAGTCGGAAATTATATGCGAGGGCACGATGGAATGTTTGGTTATACGCCTGGTACCCTTCAGTATACCGTTGACATCGATTATCAAGATGTATATGACACAGTCGATGGACTTGATGAAATCGATGCAGAGATTAATAAACTTCTCAATAATCCACAAATTGATTTTAATACAAAGACGACCCTTAACACACTGCGTGCAAATTTGTTTGGCACAGATATGGTTAGCGGTGACTTCGGCAAAAACTACAGCAACTATACTCAATTTGCTGCCGGTGACAGAGCGAGGCGCGAACAGGAATTTAGCCTCCAAGGCGGAGAAGAACACATAGGCAAATTAGAAGATGCCGTAAAGAGTTATAATAATGCAATCGCAGAAGGTGATCCTTCAAAGATCAAGGAAACACAGTTGGCCTTCGAAGATACTGCTGACGCTTTCAAGGAATGGGCTAACCAAAAAGGATTCACGAAAGAATACGAAACATATTTTAAAGACCTCACAAGTACCATCAGCACGACAAGAGTCAACTTAATTGAATTACAAGATGCACTCTCGAATTCAACCAATTCTAACACAAAGAAACTTAACGAATCTCGCAAAGAAATCAGCTCTATGCTTGAAGAAATTAGTTCGGCTGGATTCACGAAAGATGATACTAAATTTGGTAACGTGCTTCTTGACCAATCTAGGCAGAGTATAAGATGGACGGAAGAGAACCTTAATAAGTATAAGAAAGAGATTGAATCTTGGGACCACCTTCAGGCAGAAGATCTTGCAAATACTGTAACGTCTGCGCTTGCAAAATCTAATACGTTTAATGTTAACGGTAAAAAGTTTGAAGTAGCGTTTAGTCCTATTCTTCAAGGTAAAGACGGTAGAGCGCAACTACTCGATTCGTCAACTCTTAATAAGTATATTAATCAAGTATTGTCTGAAGCTATGGCTGATGATGGCAAACTTGACTTGAAGGAAGTTCTTAAGATTGATACCCGTGGGATAAAAGTTGATGGTATAGAAATCAAGAATGTCATTGGTGATGTGGGCGAAGCTCTTAAAGGTCAGGCATCGCAAGCAGAGAATACAGCCAAAGCTATGAACTATCTCGGCGAGAACGGGAAGATCTCCCAGAAGGAATTGGAAGCTCAGGCTTTAGAACAAGTAGTTGCTCTTCAAAAATTAAATGAAGCTGTCAAAGAGTTTAATCTTGATTCAACGGACATTGAGAATATTCTCATACGCTTAAAAGAAGGTTTAATAAATCCGAGAGCTCTTTCAGAGGAAGAACAGGCTGTTTATGATCTTGCAAAAGCATATGGTATTATCCCGGAAAAGATTAATGAGATAAAAGATGAAAGCATTGCGGAGTTAATTGACGTATTAAGTGCGTCTGGAACTGCTATTAAACATTTCGATGATATTGTCTCAGATTCTTTCGAGGAAATGGCTAGCGATTTGAAATCGAGTATTCGCAATGCCATTGATGGCATAGGTATGATCAATTCGGCCATCGTCAACAATATGTCTGGCAAAGGTCTGAAGATGGAATATGATGAAGAAGCTAAGAAATATATTAGCGACATCGACAATCTAAACGAATTGTTCGCAGGCTTAGAAGGCTATGACTCTTCGAAACTCTTTGAAGATACGGCTATGGGTGTACGCCTTAATACTGATGAGTTACGTAAGCTCGAAGCTCAGAAACGCAATATTGATAAGCAGGAATTCGAGAAGAAAGAACTTACCATGAGGCACGAGCTTCTAATCCTGAACGCAGAGATGGCTTCTCAGAACTACAGAGACGGCAAGAAGATAATAGACATCGAAAACGAAAAGATTAAGAAGCATAAAGAAGAACTTGAGCAGATTGGGCATCTTAAATCCGCATACGAAGGTGAAGCGAATGCATATCAAAGATGGCTCGCCGCTCAGCAGGCAGGTGATCCAGATGCGTTATATAATAATATTGCTCAGACCGGGCTAACCCGCCTTGATGATTTAGTTGGCCAGAATAAATATAACCATCCGGAAGTCCGAGCAATACTCGAACTTCTTACTGGCAAAGATCTTTCTACTGCATCTGTCGATCAGTTAGCCGAGGCATATAGAAATCTCAATCAGTGGCTTGGCGAAACTGATTATAGTATGAGAGAAATTCTTTCAGACAATAACAACGAGGACTTACGCCGCTTTGGAAACGAACTTGAAAAACTTGGTTATCTTGTAAATGAAGGTGGCAAGTATAAGCTATCTGATGCACTCAGCATGGATGAGGCTGCCTCAGAGCTTCAGATGGGAGTTGAAACGCTCCAAGCAATTATTGATGCATTAAATACGTATGTCACCACATTTACTTCTGTAAAAGAGCAGCTTATTTATGAATATAATGCAACGTCTGATCGATTAGCTAAAGATCTCAATACAGCGATTACGCGTATAGACGAAGTTAATGCTGCTCTTGTTAATAACAAGTCTGGGAAAGGTTTGTCGTTTAGTTATGATCCAGTAACTAAAAAGTACACTGGCGATGTCATCAATCTGACAAACGCATTCAAGAATTTAAAGCACTCTGTTAATGGATTTAACCCTGCCACTCTCTTCTACCGTTCCGCAACGGGCATCCGTTTGAATACTGACGAACTTCGAAAACTCCAGGCGGCAGAGAGAGGAATAATGAATCAGAAGTTTGAATCCCAAAAGATCAAACTGCAGAGAGAATTAAGTGCTTTAATGCACGAGATGCAAATCACCTCGTTAAATGATACGGCAAAGCTCACAGATGCTGAGAAAGAGCATATTCTTACTCTCCAAGAAAAGCTTCGTAACGTCGAAATGCTTAAGGCTTCATACGATGGTGCTACCAATGCATATCAGCGCTGGCTCGACGCACAGTCTGCTGGAGATCCTGGCGACATATACGAAAACATTGCAAACAATGGTATAAAGCGTCTCGACGAATTAATGTCGCAAGGTAAGGTAGGACATACAGAAGTCCGTGCATTGCTTGAGCTGATCACAGGTAAAGATTTATCAACTGCAAAAATCGACCAGTTAATTGATTTATATAACGATCTTGATCGTACTATTGGGCAGACGTCAATTACTGTACGCGATCTTTTTGATACTGAGAACGGGAAAGGTGTACAAAACTTTGCTGAGGTATTGAAATCAATTGGGTATGCTACTGGCGGCGAAGGTCAAATGCAATTGACAAAATGGATCAACACGGAAGATATAGCCTATTTAACTGGGCTATCCGAGGAATTTGTGGAAGCGAATCTTAACGCTATGAAGACCTATGGCGCTGAGTTTACGATTTTGTCCAAGGAGGTAGCAGATGCCCTCAACTTCCTCGATCCAAAAATCGACGATTATATGGCAAAGATAAATGGCATCGCCGAGGAAAAAGGGTTGAGTGAATTACAGATTCGTTTTGACATAGCAGAACTTAATGATACAGCAGAGATAGAAGCCGAAATTCAACATCTTACAGAAATGAGAGATAATCTTCTCGCGGAAGGTAAGATGCAGATTGATAGTACTGAATATCAATTATTTGATAATTTGTTGGGCACATTAAACAATAAGGTGTCATGGCTTAAAGACGAACTGCCATTTCAAATACTTGATTCATCTACGATTGATGCATTAAAGCAAGCAGATGAAACATTAGATAAGCTCACGGAGACATATAGATATGCATCTAAAGCTGGTGGAACTGTAGATATCAAAGCAGATACTGCATTATATGAAGCTATAGATGCCCTTAAAAAGTTTAAGCCGGAAGATTTAGAGTTATCCTTAAAGATGCACAACATTGATGTTTCGCCAGATGCTACCACAGATCAAATTGTTGATGCATATATCAAAGCATTTGAAGAAGGAACTCTTAGAACCGTAGCAGAATATAATGAAAGTATTGGTGAAGGGACGGAGTCTGCTGCTGATAATCTCACAAAGGCTTCGAAGACCATTGGCGAGACAATTACTGGAGCTGCTGATTATCTTAAGAAGAAGATTGAAGAGGCTGCCAAATCATTTGCAGATTTCGTGACAGGAAAATCGGATAATCCTTTCTCGAAATTCTTTACGAAGGATTCTCAATCAGGTGATGGTAATGTAACCACGTCTCCCAAAATTGATACAGAATCTATACGTACTCAGACAAAAGAACTAGAAGAGTTGTCCAAGGAGCTTGAGGCTGCTCGTGCCAAAGTCAGAGAGGCGGGCCTTGATCCGTCTCAAACCCTTGTGGGCAATATTGACTTTAGATCTGGTAGACAGGAAATACAATGGACATCTGATCTTCTTAAAGACTATGGCACACAGATTCAGTCATGGGGCGGAAACGCAGAAGATCTCCTCGGTAAGGTTTCGTCTGCAATGGTCGAAGTAGAAAAGATGCCGGTTAATGGTATGAACTTCGATGTTGCATTTACGCCTATGCTCCAAGGCGCAGGCACTGGTGGTGGCCCTGCTATTCTCAGCAAGGATTTAATGAAGTCATATCTTCATGCTGTAATCCTTGAGGCAATGAATGGTGGCGAACCATTCTCGTTTGACGCCATTTTGAAAATTGATCAGCAAGGTGTCGAAGGGTTTAAAGTGAATGGCATTCAGATACAAAATATGATTGGTGCTATTAGTGAATCTCTGGATGACGGGAAAAGCCAAGCCGAAAAGATGGGCGAGGCTATGTACTATCTCGGAAATAATGGAGAGATTGAGAAACTCGTCAAGGAGATGGATGAACTTGGGAAACCTGTTGACACTAAGGTTCAGATTAGTGTTGAAGGACAGGAGCGTATCAAAGAACTGCAGGGTTATCTTGATAAGCTCCAAGATGGCGAGCTGATAAATGTTGATGACCCAGAACTTCTTGGCATCCTAAGTAAAATCAATTCTTTACCAGATTCAACAAGGGTTGAAGTACTGACTCATTTTGGGCTTGATGCTGGAGCATACGACACCGCAGAGGAAATTGCGCGTGCTCTAGCCAATTCGTTTAATGAGAGTATGAATTCTGGCGCTGCTGTAACAAGTGAGAAAGTTGGATCTATAGCATCGACGGTTGAGCAAGCAGTTCAATCGATGTCCGGTGCCGTAGCACATACGGCTGAAATAGCAGAAGGATCGTCCGAGAGAATCAAGACTAATAGCGAACTGATGTCGCAATCTCTTATCCAAGCATCAGATAAGATGACAGAGACTGCGAAGATCGTAGCATCTAGCCTTGATACAACTACACAGTTCTCGAAAGCTTATCAATCATCTGGGAGTAGCAATTCCACAGAATCGTCTAATTCTTCTGGCGAATCAATTAATACTGACGACGAAGTAGAAGCGTTAGAACGTCTGAAGACTGCTGCTGAAGAAGCTGCAGCCGCGAAAGAAAGTGTTAAGACCGCTAATGAAGATCTTAACATATCGGCACAAGCGTCAACCGAGGCTTTGACAAATGAAGCCCAGTCTATGGAAATGGTGGCTACTTCGGGCAGAAATGCGGCAGACGCAAAGAACGAATTAGGCGTGGCGAATCAGGCACTTACCACATCCATTGATGAAACGATTACGAAACTGAATGCTGAAGCCGAAGCACTCAATTCTTTTCTCTCGCAGAATCAGGATGGTTCAGGTATTAAAATAGGACTTGATACTACAGAGTACGATGAATTCTCCGAGAAGCTTGCTAACGATGAATCACAAGATCACATAATAAACGCCAAAGCAACGCTTGCCGTAGAAGGTCAAGAGTTATTCGACACGGCATCCGCATCAAAGGAATATTTGGCGACAGATACAAAGGGTGTATCTGCTCAAGATGTACAGAACATCCCTGAGCTTCAGACGCAGAATACCCTGAAGATGGAGAATGCAAAGAGTACGACCGGTACTTCGGCGCAGAATGTTCTTAATATGGATGAAATGCAGAACGCATTGAGCCTTAAGAATAGTCTCGCTGGTACAACGACAGGATACATCTACCTTAATATAGATGGTGCTATCAATGCTCTTAATAGTCTCCAGGATCGTATTAATAGCATGCAAAACCAGACGATCTATGTCAATGGATCTGCCAACTCATCATTCGCAACTGGTACTGCCCTCTCTCGCTTCTATGGGAATGCTTATGCCAAAGGTAACTGGGGTACTAAAAAGACTGAAGAAGCCTTACTAGCAGAAGTAGGTCCTGAGATATTGGTCAATCCGTCTACAGGCAGATGGGAACTCGTAGGTCAACATGGGCCTGTCATGAAGAAGGTTCCTAAGGGATCTATCATCTTCAACCACAAGCAAACCGAAGAGATCCTGAAACACGGACATACCAATAGTCGTGGCCAGGTCGAAGGTGCGGCACACTTATCAGGCACCGCGTATGGTTATGGTGGTTGGAATTGGGATTCTAATAAAAATAGAACCAACGATTCTTACTTCCCAGATTCTGAAGATAATGATGTTGAGATCGCAGACGAGATCAACAACTACGACTATTCTTCTCCTACCTATAATAATTATGGTAGTGACAGTGGCACCATCAATGGGCAACAGAATTATTCCAGTGGTGGAGATATAGCTGAGGAAATACCATATCATGAAGGCGGAGATGAACCTGATCGCGTTTATACTAAAATGTATCGGTTGCCAGATGGAGCCAAAGATGAGTTTCTTGATCCTTCAGAAGCCAGACTTTATACCGGATATTATGAACCTCTCAAGAATAGGGATTATGTCAATAATGGCCCTAAACCGGTAAGTCAAAACATTGCGCCTGATAGCTATATATCAGATACTACATCTTCAACCAAACCAATAACATCTGAAGGGCCAGATGAGTTTATTGATGATGTTACAGACACGGTTACTAAGACTTCTGAAAAAGTCAGTAAGAGTGCAGAGAAAGCATTCGACCAAATTGTAGACTGGATTGAAATCTATGTTGATCGACTTGACAACCGCTTGGCTGACCTTGCGAAGAAAGCGGACGACGCATTTTTAGGATATAACGACCGCATTAAAGCGTCTAAGAAATATGTCGCTGTCGCTGAATCGAAGATAGATGATTATAAAGCGGCTGCGGATGCTTATCTTAATATGGCAAATAACGTCGACATTAGTCATAGCGAAATGCGCCGTATCAGAAACGGTGACCTTGACATAGAACATGTTAAAGACGAGGAAAAGTACGACAAACTGATGGAGTACAAAGATTACTATGAAAAGTATCTTGCTGCTCTTGAGAAAGTTGAAGGACTTAGTACCGCAAAGTATGAACAGATGCAGAAGCGTTTCCAGTTGACCAACGATTTGTTCTCTCAAAAGGATGAAGAATTCCAGTCCAAGATGGAAGTAGTCCAGGCGACGATTGAATCATTGCGTGCTAATGGTGAGGATATTTCTGAACACTTTGAAGATTATCAGGAACTTCAGCAGCTTGAGAAAGATACAATAAGGGAAAGAGCTCGTCATATTAAAGCGCTGCAAAAGAGTTATAAGGAAGCCATAGATAATGGTCTCGATGAAACATCGGAAGCCGCCATTCAAATGCGCAGTACAATTAATAGCCTTGAGGCAGAGAACAAAAAGGCGACTGCAAATATCACTAGCTATTGGCGGGCATGGATGCAGCAAGTCAAGGAACAGTTTGATGACATTGACGAATACTATTCATTGAAGTCACAGGTTATTGACAACCGTATTACTGCAATTTCTACTACCAAAGACATATCAACTGAAATGGGATATAAGGAATCGGCCGTATACCAGAAGCAGATGATGCGTTATGAGGAGTTGCGGAAACCTATTCTCGAAGCAGAACTGGAACGTCTTGAAAACATGCTTACCAATGTTAAGAAAGGTACTAAGCAATGGTACACCATGCTCAATACGATTGACGGTGTTAAAGAGGAGATAAGACAGTCTACTCTCTCATTGCTTCAAATGCAGAACGCGATTGATAAGCTTAAGTTCCAGCAGTTTGAAGATTACATCGCTAAGATCCATACGAACCTTGTTGACGATCCGCAATTCATGATCGATTACATGAGTTACTTCAAACTATTCAACGACAACGGTTCATACAATAAACTTGGTCAGGCTACGGAAGCTCTGCACACGGAGAAGTATTTTGCACTGATCAACGAGCGTGATAGGTATAATAATAAAGTCGCTGATATAGAAAAACAGCTTCAGAGTAATCCAAATGATGAGGAACTTCTGAGTAAGAAGAAGGAATATATTGAGCTGAGTCAGCAAGCGACAATCGCCGCAATGAATGAGAGGAAGGCCGTCCAAGACCTTGTAAAGGAAGGTATGCAGATTGAGCTTGATAACCTTCAGAAGCTGATCAATAAATACAACGAGTCTTTGGATAACGCAAAGAACCTGTATGACTATCAGAAGAACATTGCTAAGCAGACTAAGAACATTGCCAAACTTGAGAAACAGGCGACTGCTTTCTCATTCGACAATTCCGAAGAAGGTCAGGCAATGCGTCAGAAGATTTCTGTCCAGCTTGAAGAAGCGAAAGAACAGCTTGAGGAAACCGAGTATCAACATTACATCACCGAACAGAAGAAGATCCTCAGCGACATGTACTCCAAATATGAGCAGAGACTCAACGAGCTTTCGGATAACATCACCGCACTCTTTAAGGATGCGATGGCAAGATCCGAATCGAACAAGAACCAAATCTGTAGTACGATTCTTGAATCTCTCGGAGTAGATGTCAACCCATATCTCGAAAATATTTTCAAGTCGGAAGAAACTATAAAGTCGGCTACGATTCATGAGACCAGGGCAATCGACAAAGATGAACTTGAACTGATTCATTCAGCAGATGATTACGCGAGAACTCCTCATGATAGAAAGGAGTATGAAGGCGGTACTGGAAAACCTCCTATCCCAGAAAAGACCGAAACCAAAGAGGATAAATCAAAAGACGAAGACAAAAACAAAAAACAGGATGATAAAACTGATGAAGTAAAATTCGAAAAAGAAACAATATTCAGGGCTACTTCCAAAGTTTATAATGAGGCCATTCAGAATTTATTAAATCAGTATCAAAAGGAGATCAACAACAATCAAACCCAAATGGCAAAACAAACAGTATCGGACCTGACCAAAATTCTTAACCAAATTATTGCTCAAGGCAACGCAGACAAGTTAGAACTTGATAAAGTTAAGAAGGCTTATTCGAATATCGAGGCGGCTGTTAGATCAACAGGTATTGATTCGACACAAACAAAGTTTGGTAATGTTGACCTTAGCAATCGTAAGAGTATTGCGTGGACTAACACCAACCTGAATAAATACGCAACACAGCTTGGATCGTGGGGCATCAAAGCTGAAGACATCAAGGGTACAACCACGAATCTTATGGCAGATACACACAGGTTTGATGTCAATGGTCAGAAAGTATCCGTGACATTTACCCCAATGTTAGAGGGGGCAGATGGCAAGGCAACATTGCTCACCCAGGATTCCGTTTATAAATACATTGAGACCATACTCAAGAAAGCCACATGGAATGGCGAAGAGTTAAACTTCGACAAGGTTCTTAAGCTTGATGCCAAAGGTCTTGAAATTGAAGGCGAGAAGGTCAAAGGTATTATTGCCGAAATCAGTAACGCAAAACAGGGACAGCAAAGTCACGCCGAGAAGCTTTGGAAAGCATTACAATACATAGGACCAGACGGAGAACTCGGAAAAATTAAAACAGCTCTCGAAGAATTAGAAAGGATCGAGGCTCTTAAGACTATGGCAGAACAGCTTAAGAAGCTCGGCATTGAAGCCGTTGATGTCGAGAAGGTGATTAAACGTCTGAAAGAAGCAGGCACTGAAGCTGTCACGGCCACTGATATCAAGAAAGTTACTACCACACTTCCTACAAAACCAACTACGAACACGCCCAAAACACCTACTACCAAAACATCTACCCCAACAGTAGATAAGTCGCTAGAAGAAAAAATAAATAATCACATAGATGAACTTAAGAAGAAAGTAGCTGCCGGTAGCAAGGCAGCGAAGGCTTACTGGACAGACGATAAAATTGAATCGTATCGTGCGTATTTGTTACGAACAGGTGGTCTTGCATCTGGATCGAAGAAGATCTCTAAAAACGAAATTGCATGGACACAGGAAAATAAGCCGGAAACGATTGTGCGCAAATCAGATCACGCAGTGCTTACACGTCTTGGCAAAGGCGACCGCGTTTATAACGCAGCTGCTTCAGAGAATATGTGGAAGGCTGCAAATGATCCGCTTACTTATATTAAAGATGCCTTGTCTGACACACCTGTTCAGGCAGGATCTTCTGTGGCCGGTACGTCAATTGGCAATATTACGTATAGCGTGAACATTCCAATTGAGCGCGTACAGGATTACAACGATTTCGTAAACCAGATGCGTGCAGATGGCAAATTTGAAAAGATGATCCAGTCGATGACGATTGACAGGATTACAGGTGGAAGCAAACTTGCCAAAAATAAATATCAGTGGTCTTAAATATAGATTGGGCTGCCGCTTAATGCGGCAGCTCTTATGATTGGAGGAAAGGAATATGTTTGACGGAATAAAACTGAAAATGCTTCAAAAGGAAAACGCTTCATTGAAAGATTTGGTCATGTCACTCAAAGAAGAGAATGAATCACTCGTTACTCAGAAGGAAGACTTGGAACGACGCATTAAATTATACGAGGGAAGAATGCATCTGGCAGATGACATGATCTCACATTACCAGGATGCGATGAAGAACATTGAAGAAATGAAGAAGGAATACAACAGAGCAATTGAAGAAACCCAATTGATGAGGTCGGAATACCGAGGAAAGTTAGACGACCTGCTTAATAGCATAAGGATAGAGGAATGATATGTACGCCTTGGATTTTGAATATGACGGCCGTAGGTTAAGCGATTACAATTTTATGATTTGTAATTTTGGCGATGGAGAAGATACGGCGACAGCTGGATCGAAGATTACCTTTGAGACCGTCCCTGTTCATGACGGCAAACGGTATCTTCTATCACACACAAAATATGATGAATATATTGAAACGACGTTTACGATTTGTAAGAACCCATGTTATTACGATGACTTGGTTATTACCAACGCAGAATACAGAGATATAATGCGTTGGCTGAATCGACGCAACTTTTACAGGTTCCAGCTTTTCGACCAGTATGATCAGTATAGGGAATCATGCTGGTATGAGGCTAGTTTCAATATTGAAAAATATATGTCAGAAGGAAAGCTGGTAGGACTTATATTAACTTTGACTACTAATACTCCATTCGGATACGGGCAAGATCAAACCGTAACGTGGAATATCACGGACACTGGTACACCGAAGATCCTGAGCAATATTTCAGACGAGATCGGTTACATATATCCGTCCATGAAGATCACGCTTCGGTCTTCTGGTAATCTCAGAATCTATAATGATCTTGAAGATTGTGAGATGATCATCAAGAATTGTTCGTCCGGTGAAGTAATCACAATAGATGGAATGACTCATATTATACAGTCGTCCAATAGTTCTCATAAGATTTACAATGATTTTAATTTTGTATATCTGAGAATTGCAAATACTTTGAATAATCGAAACAACAGGATTACGGTTTCATTACCGTGCTTGTTTGAATTAACTTATACACCAATCATTAAAGACGCGCCAGACTAAGAAAGGGGTGACACATATGGCGGTAAGGATACAATTCGACAGCAATCATACTGCGATCAGGCCGACATTTGTTGTTGCCACTAGATCAGGAGACAAACTTGGGTATATCCCTACGGCAGAATTGCATGTGCATGATATATTTTCTGCGACAGGTCAAGCGGCAGAGGTCTCCTTCGACGTTTATAAATATGATGGTGAAGTACGCTATACTCACTGGGAAGAGATCAAGAACCTCCGCCTATGTTGGTGCAAGGAATGGGACCAGTGGTACGAGATGCAAGTTGACACGCAGGATGAACGAGCCATAGTAAAGCACGTAACGTGTACTGCTTTGGGTGAAGCAGAATTGTCTCAAACTATGATTTATGGTCTTGAGATCAATACGGAAAACGACATCGCAAGAGATGATTACAACCATTATGGACTTCCGGATGAGACGCACGCACTCTGGGATGACCGCTTCATGCACAACTCGATCTTGTATAGACTTATGTCTAAAGTACCACATTACTCAATTGATCATGTCGACGCGACGATTGCAAAAGAACAAAGGACATTTTCATTCAACGGAATGAGCGTCTATGACTGCCTTCAGGAAATTGCCCTTGAATATGAATGCGTTGTATTTGTCCACGCAAATTCAAATCCAGACGGAAGTATACACCGAGGTATTAGTCTCTATGATTTACAAAATACTTGCCAATCATGTGGAGAGCGTGGAGAGTTTTTACACGTATGCAGCAAGTGTGGTAGTTCAAATATCAAACGCGGGTACGGCGAAGACACGACGGTATTTGTTAACACTGAGAATCTTGCTGAAAATATCTCGTTGACAACAGATCTCGGAGAAGTAAAGAACTGCTTTAAACTAAGCGGCGGAGATGATCTGATGACAGCCGCCATTGTTTCATGTCTGCCAACGGGTACACCGTATATCTGGATGTTTACGGAAGAAACCAAGAACGATTTTACGCCGGCATTGAAATCCAGGTTTGAACAGTACCAACGAGATTACGAGTATTACAATAATACATACCCGACTTACATCGACGCATCATTAGTTTCGAATTACAACAGTCACATCATGAAGTACCGCCAGTATGACGGGAAACTTGAAGCTATCCAAAATCCGATTGTTGGATATTCGAGATTGATGAAAATCTATTACGACGTAATTGATTTCGAACTGTACCTTGAGCACTCGCTTATGCCGACTAGAAAGATGTCGTCGACCAGCGCGTACTCACAGTCACTTAAGATTAGCAATTCCGACTCTTCTATGAAGAAGGTTGCGGTAAACATAATCAATATTGATTACTGCACGGTCAGTACTGCAGATGGAGCTGCTCTATCTGTGGCAAAATCACTTGTCGACCCACGTTATAGTGTCGAGCTTGAGAGTTCAACTTATGACGAGGGAACTCATAAGTGGTCAGGCACGTTCAAGATTAAGAATTATTCTGATGAGACAGACTCAACCACTAGAAGTGTAAGTAATGTCGAAATCATTTCTGACAAAGATCTGTATACAAGACAGCTGATGAAGCGTGCGCTGAAAGACAAGATCAGTTCTGCGACAGAAGAAACCGCAAGTGACATTGTAGAACTCTGCGAATTGTCGAGAACTTCTTTCAGAAGAGCATTGAAGAATTACAGCCAAGCTTGTTTGAAGGAATTCTCAATGTTAATCCAAACGTGTTTGGATGTCATGACGGAACAGGGAGTCACAGACGGAAGCAGTTGGGACGCAGAAATATATCCTCATCTATACGAGCCGTATCATACGAAGCTGTGTGATGTACAGGATGAACTAGCAATTCGTGATCACGAAGTCATGACAATCACTGGCGTTGTCGACGCAAATGGTAAGATTATACGTCCAGGTTTAAAGACTGTGATCGAAGAAAAGCTCGACTATATTCAGAAGCAACTCGAAATGAAACCGTATTTCGGAGAACAGCTTTACAATGAGCTTCTGGCATTCAGACGAGAAGACGAATATACGAACAGCAATTACATTTCTGATGGTCTAAGCAACCACGAATTATTTGCCAGAGCGAAGAAGTTTCTTGAACTGGCAGAAAGAGATTTGTTCAAGTCAGCTCATATTCAACATACGATCGACTCAACCATGCAGAATCTTCTTGCCATGGAAGAGTTCAAGCCCATTGTCGATTACTTCACGGTAGGCAACTGGATCAGGATTGAAATTGACGAGCAGCTATTTATGCTTCGACTTGTTTCATATGATATCAACTTCGAAGACTTGTCCGAGTTTAGTGTCACATTCTCTGACGCAAAGCTATTAACCAATGGTATCAGTGACCTAGAGTCGTTATTGAAAGGCGCATCTGGAATGGCTACATCATTCACGTCCGTGCAACGACAGGTAGCGAAGGTTGCAGATACGGCCGGTCAAGTTGATGATTGGTTTACAAATGGACTTGATGTTTCAAAATCGCTCGTTACTGATCAGTCAAACAACTGCTGTGTCACATGGGATGCGAACGGAATTTTGTGTAGGGACTACTCTCCCACTACAGATTCCTATAGCGATTGTCAGCTTAAGATCCTTACGAACGGCATGTATTTGACAACAGACAACTGGTTAACCATCAGAGCCGCCATTGGCAAATTCTACTACTACGATCCTTTCGACGAAATGACGCTTAAAGAAGGTTATGGTATCAACGGCGAAACGATTGTCGGCAGATTGATTCTTGGGCAAGAGCTTGGCATTTATAACGCCGAAGCCAACATGGCGTTCAACGAAGACGGCCTTCTAATCCGCAATACATCTGGATCGATTGAAGTCGCGATCAATCCAAACGACCCTGACGTCATCTCGATTAAGAACAACACTGAAACGGTTTTGGGATTCACGACCGATGTTGAAGACGGCGAGACACGTCTTTATATTCGTGGAATGATTGAAGCTGATAAGGGTCAGATTGGCGGTTGGTCAATTGGCAAATCGAAAATCTACGCGGGCGATGCTGTCACTGGTACGGTGGCGCTCAGACGTCCGCAGGCAGGTAGGAGCACAATTGTTTTTGCGGCAGGCGGAAAGAGCCATGATGACTACCATGACTGTCCTTTCATTATTAGATCGACTGGTGATTTCGAAGCTAAGAAAGGTAGCATAGCCAATTGGAAAATTGCTACTGATAAATTGTACGGAGGCAGAGAAGGCGACGGTAGCTGTACGATGGTTGGTATTGCAACACGTGAAGGTGGTGCGGTTTTTGCTGCCGGTGGTTATACATTTGAAACGCAGGATACGTACCGCTTCAAGGTGACAAAGCGCGGTCAGTGCTTCACATCGGACGGCATGGTTCATACATCTGACGCAAAGATGAAGGACATTATTGGGGACATCGGATTTGCAAAGGATTTCATAATGAACCTTGAGCCAAAGACTTACATGTGGAAGATGGGCGATCATCGCAGAACCAGGATGGGATTCGTAGCACAAGATGTCGCGAGGATTTGCAAGGACATGAATAGAAATTTGGCAGTTGTAACTGCTTCTTATAAAGGTGAAGTTGATGGCGCATACTACGGCGAGGAGACCGATGATACGAAACTCACATGGGGAATCACTTATGACGAGATCATTGCTCCCCTTGTTAAGGTGGTGCAAGATCAGCAACGTGAAATAGAAATTTTGAAGGAGAGAATAAATGGAGATAACGAATGGCAGCTTGCTGCTGATGAACGACGTGCTGAACAAGTACGCGAACAGGAGACTTCCGCAGAAGATATCATACGCGATAGTTCGCAACCTGACGATTCTGGCGAAGGAGATGAACGTGTACAACAGAGCACTGGAAAAGATTATTGATGATTATAAAGACTATCAAATTGATGGGGAGACGTTTAACAACGGGTTACCGGCCGTAGATAACGATCATAAAAATGCGTATTTTAATGATGTCAACGAGCTGCTTCATATAAAGCTGAATGTGGACTTGTACAAAATCGACCAGTCCGTATTCGATTATGAAGAGTCAGACCGGTATGATCCCCTATCTGCTCTGGAGATTATTGAGCTTCAGGGAATATTATGTTGAAAGGACGGTAGGTCATGGATGTTTTAGTGGACGTATCTAATCAGCGTATTCGTCTTTCAACCCATATCAATGCTTTTGTCGCAGGTACAAAGAGTTTTATACGGTTCGTATTTAACCTATCTGACGAGTGGAGAGATCTGAACAAGTACGCGCAATTCACACAAGGTAATATCTCGTACAATCAGTCGCTGTTTAATGACTACTATTGCTGGCTACCAGAGGATTTAAGACCGGGCGAATGTACGATGACCCTTGTCGGCGAAAACGGTACTACAAAAGCAGTCACAGATGCGCTTACATTTAAAATTATTGATTCTATCCTGTACGACGGCGGAGAGAGCGATCCTGGACAGCCCGACCTTTCAGTCGCATTAATTGATGGTAGAGAACATTATATCGTGACGAATGGCGGATTGGGCATTGTAGCAGGTGCGACTAGTGCCAGAATCACAGATTTAAACACATCTACTTTCTTCGATGAGTCAGACTACCTGATGATTGATAGCAGATTATATGGTTCGAGAAAATTCAGGTTCGACATATTGACAGAGGAAGAGATTGAGAACATCTGGGAGGGCTCGTAATGGATTTACTTGTCAGTGTTACAAACCAGCAGCTCCGCATGGAAAGCCAGATTAAGAAATTAATTTATGGGACGAAAGATTTTATACGTTTGGTGTTCTCATTGACCGGCGACTGGGAAGGACTTCGTGTCTGCGCCCAATTCCGCCAGGGGCAAAATGTTTATAATAAATATCTTGATTCAGATAATTCGGTATACTTCCCGTCTGAGATTCAGCCCGGCACTTGCTTCCTATTATTATATGGAACTGACGGTGAAAGAACGGCATTGACCGACATGATGAAAATCGTGGTAGATGAGAATCAGTATATCACAAATGCTTCCAGCACGCAGATTACACAGACGCTGTATGAGCAATTGATTTCTTACATTAATAGCACGGTAAGTGGGATTGATTCAAGAGTAGCATCTTTGGAGGCGTCAAGTCCGACGCATGCTACCACTGCTGCTCTTACGGCAGAAACGGAACGTGCTTCGAATGCAGAGTCAGTTTTGTCAAATCGTGACGATGCTATTTCGGACAGTTTAGCAAATGAAATAAGCCGCGCAACTCTAGCTGAAAATGCCATTACCGGCAGAGTTGATGCAATAGAACACAGCATTGGCAATATTTCAGGTGGAGAAACAGCGTCAGGCGGCTCGAAGAATCTTCTATGTATAGACAAACTGAATGGCGTGGTCGGTACTCGTTCATATGATCCTGGCAAATCAAACGGCGAAGGAGCCTCATTAGGCGATGGTATTATTTTTGAATACGAAGGACCAAAGTATGGGGCGTATGAGATTACGGGATTGTCGAACCTTGAGGTTGGAAGTTATATAGCAAGTGTCGAGTTAGTCAAGCTCGATCCAGAAGACGAAGGGGACATAGACGAGTACGCGAACTATGTCTATATGACCGTGAAACTAAATGAATCTTCTGGGGAACTTGCCGCCAAGCATGGCAACCCAGTTCTATTCGAATTGAATGGCGAGACCTTAATGACAGCAAAAGCGTACTTAAGAATTGTTGTTCCGGAAGATGAAACACTTGGTAGAGTTCTGTTCAAGCCAATGATCCGTGTCGCCGGTAATGGCGATGCAACTTATCAAAGATATACGCCAAACAACTCGATGCTGTATGAAATGATCAATGTAGTAAAAGAAGATGAAACCATACCAGGCAACTTGACCATAGGCGGGAATTTGCAAATCGGAAATGTAGTTCTAACCGAAGAACAACTTAACATGTTGGTCAATATCAAAAACGCCAATACTATACATTACTAAGAAAGGGAGGATCTTATGGCTGATGTATTAGTTGAAGAGTCCTCTCTGGAGGAACTTGGAGATGCAATCAGAACTGTTAACCGTTCTGATAACACTTATTTACCTGAAGAAATGCCACAGGCAGTTTTGGACTTGGCAAATACTAACTTCGAAAAACAGATATTTTTGGATGTAATTGCTAGGGCTTCTACATGTGATGAGGTTCTCAATCTTGAGGGCACGACTGAAATTGGAGATTTAGCATTCTGTCAAGAACGTAGGATAAAAAAGATCTACGCAAATAACGTTGAACGTGTTGGCGCTGGAGCTTTTGCAAATTGTTATGTGTACCTTGACGGAAACCAATGGCATGTGCAGGATGGTATTATTGACAGCGGATCGTTAGAAGAAATAGTACTATCAAAATGTACGGAACTTGGATATGGGACATTCGCAAACAATAAAATGATTAGAAATATATATATACCATTAATTGATACTATACCACCGTATTGTTTTTACCAATGCACAAATTTAATGATTACGGAAATACCATCTACGATAACGTCGATTGGGGAACGTGCATTTTTTGGGTGTACAAATTTAATGATTACGGAAATACCATCTACGATAACGTCGATTGGGGAACGTGCATTTTTTGGGTGTACAAATTTAACGATTACGGAAATACCATCTACGATAACGTCGATTGGGCAGTATACGTTTTATAGCTGCGGAGGTATAAAAACTCTTACATTAGACATACCAAATTGTAGTGGTCTTAAGTCATACACATTTGAATATTGTAATGGTTTAACGGACTTAGTAATCAAATATGTTAGGTATGTAAATGACCCACAAAATATCTTTGGATATTGTACAAATTTAACAACGGTTGATTTCTATCAGGATACTGATCAGGATAAAATTGCGCCTTGTATGTTCATTGGTTGTACTAACCTTAGAAGTTTCATTTTTCCACCAAATTTAACAACGATTGCCAATAATGCTTTTCGTGATTGTACAAATCTCAATCAAATAGAGTTGCCTGACACTGTTACATCCATTGAGTCTTATGCATTTTATTACTGTAATGAAATGGTACTAAATAGAATGCCGAGAGATTTACAAACAATTGGTAATTACGCTTTTTATTATTGTTATAAATTGAAAAGGCTCATATTTAATACTAAATTGAAATCAATTGGATCAAATGCATTCTATAATTGTACCGGGATAGACGTAGTAGATTTGCCGTCATCACTAACCACTGTGAGTTCGCAAGCATTCTATAATAATACTGCTTTACAATGTGTTGTGTTTCATGGCAAAACAACATCATTAAGTAGTAATGCATTTTCGAATTGTATAAATCTGAGAGATATCTATGTACCATGGGCACAAGGGGAAGTATCATACGCGCCATGGGGAGCTACTAACGCAACTGTGCATTATAATACAACAGATGCAGATTTTGAGCGTCTGTATTCTGTAACAGAATTTGATGTTCGTGGATCAAATTTAATCCTTTGGTTTGAAGGATCGGAAACCTTTCTATCCACATCATTTAATATATTATGTAGTGATGAGAATAAAGAAATCCAATGGAGTGTGCCAAATGGAGTTGAGGTAATAGATGACAAATTACTTAGATTGGTACGCAATAATACAGTTGGCAACATAATATCTGTAACTGCTACTCCAGTAAATAATCCTTCTCTGGCAAAGACTGTCGAAATTGAAGTAGTTGAGCCATCAGACATCTTTAATGGAGCAAATACTATATCTCTTGCTCATTCGACTGGTGTTACAATTGAGTCGAGTAATATAGATGAATATGGAATTATGAATATGATGGGTTATGAATCAAGCGCTGGGTATGAAGGTTTTAATATAATGCTTTCTAATTTAGAGCCATATAGATTATATGAGTTGCATTTTGATTTTCAAGTCACGCAAGGCGGCGATTATATAAGCGGATACGCTCTTGATTATAAAGCGTTTGATGATCTTAGGTCAGATTATAATTATTATAATTACTATTGGGAAAATAAAATTGACCGTGATTTTCAAAAACACAATCATGTTATAAGATTTATGCCTTGCGGTACTACAGCTTATTTATCATTTAATCTGACTGCGTTGTCAGATGACACACAGAATTATTTCAATATAAGTAATTTTTATGCGATTAAACCGAATATAACGCCATTGATTAATGATGTATCGACTCGAAGCTCAGGGTTACGTTTATATTACGATGCTCTGCTTAATGGCTCAGATACAACAAAATTGATTGATTTGAGTGGTAATGATAATGATGGCATTTCATATGGCATCACGTTCAATACAGATAGTTTTGGGTTTTCTGGGAATAGCAATTCTTATGTTGATTGTGGAGATGTTCAGAACGCACTAAGTTCATTCGAAATATACTGCAAACCAAATGGTAGTTCTGATTATTTAATATTTAACAATTTACAATATGGTGGTTGGTATTTTGGAATTTATAATTATCAGCCAAGAGTTGGCTATAATATAAACGGTATAGAACGATATTTTTATTACAATGGGCCAAGAGTTACTTCAACTGAATATACTCATTTTATAGGGACATATGACGGTAATTCTATAAAGCTGTATGTTAATGGTGAATTAGGGCAAACATCAAACTACGTTGGTAGGATTACTCCGCCACGTTATAATACACATATAATTCTTGGCGGCGGTGCTTATCAAAATAGATCAAGTAACTACTATTACAACGGTCAGATTCGCACGGCTCGCGTCTATGCTCGTGCTTTAACCGCCGAAGAAGTACAGGCACACTACGAATATGATTACAATAGATACGAAAATGTTTAAGGGAGGTGAAGTATGGATCTATTAGTTAGTGTAGTCAATCAACAATTACGTCTTGAAACAAATGTGAGCAATCTTATCTATGGTACACAGGAATTCATTAGGTTCGTCTTCTCTCTCACCGGTGATTGGGATACATTCACAACGTTTGCGCAGTTCCAACAGGATGGTAATGTCTATAACAAATACCTGGATTCAGACAATTCAGTTTATCTGCCGGCAGAAATCCATACTGGAAAATGCAATATGTTACTGTGTGGTAACAATGGAACAAACGTTGCGGTAACAAATTTCTTAACGCTTACGATTGATGACAACATCTATGTTGTTAATGCAGAGAATACGGAGATCACTCAATCGTTGTATGATCAGCTTGTGGAAAATGTGCAAACACAGATATCAACTTTTGCAAATCGGGTTTCAGATTTGGAAGTAGCGTCTGCCCAGCATGCGAAACAAGTTGATCTCGACGCGGAAATTGAACGTGCAAAATCGACGGAACGACAATTGGCAGATCTAATTGACGGTTCTGAAGTTCCAATCGGAACTCTTGCTTATAATATAGAAGTACTTAATGAACCGAGTGAAAGCTTCGCAAAGTCATATCAGCTTAAGCGAATGGGCGTTGATGTTGGAGAACCAATTGATATAGCTATATCAGAAGGCGAAGGGCATTGCAGCGCAAAGACGGCAAAAGCTGGGATGGCTTCTGGTTTCTACTCTTTTGCTCAAGGGTTCAATAATATTGCAACACGTAAATGCCAACATGTATTTGGCGAATTCAACATTGGTGAAGATGATGAAATAGCTGAGTCTCAACGCGGTGAATTCGTCGAGATAGTTGGTAATGGTGAAGACGAAGATAATAGGTCAAATGCGAGAACGCTCGACTGGGAAGGGAACGAGAAGCTGGCAGGTAATATAACTGCTCTTGGCGGTAGCTTAATCCTTAATGAAACTGAGATGGATGAGTTGACGCTTATGAGAGTGCTGCTCATGCTCGACGTTATGTTCGCAGATGACATTGCATATTAAGGAGAAAAGGAAATGGCGCAAGCACTTGGGGATCTGCCAGTTGGTTCACTGGTGATTGATCCCAAATCAAAATATAATAGAGCCGTCATTGTATGGCGAGTTGAAGGCCCTGGAAATGAGGAGTATCCTAAGAATTCGATTGTCCTCACGTCCAGGGATATTATTTCATTAAAATGCTTTGATGCACGAGAGCCGTTTAATAGCGATCCAGATCGTATAGAATATGGCAACAATCGGTATAGTCAATCAAATCTTTTGCAGTGGCTAAACAGTGATAACGAGGACTGGTTCTATAAACAGCATGATCGCGACATGGACCCAAAGAACATGTATGTCTTTGGCAAATTCAACGAATATGCTCGCGAGGGTGGTTTCCTAAGAAATATTTCAAAGGCTTTGAAGTATTCGATGCTTAATATCAAACAGAAAATGGACATCCCAGAAGTAGACGGTGGGGACGCTGAGGTTATCATGACTAGAATCTTCATTCAGAGCGAGGACGAACTCAGCGACGAGTTACTTCGTAAACCAACAGAACAAGCTATTGATAGATCTGAATTCAAGAACTGGGATGCGCTTGTATTAAAAGCACAAAAGAGAGGTATACCAATAGATGAAATTAACGAGGCAGAAGTATTATTAAGTAAAGATCTGCCGTGGAGCTACTGGATCAGATCATCTAATACTTCAACTTCGCAGATGGCTAAGGTTGTTACGAACGAAGGAACTATAGAAGATGCGGAATCGTTTAGAGGATATCACGGCGTAGTCCCGGCATTTGCGTTATTCAATACCACTCTCGTTTCCGACGAACCAAATGAAGATGGATATTATGAATTCATCTTTGGAAAGGTAACAGAGGAAGATAATGCTACCGATGAAGAAATCGAGAGTGATGATGTGGCAGCTGGCGATAGTTCATCAAATGTTGACGATGATGCTATTCAAGATGAAGAAGAGGAAGAACCTGAAGTAGTCATTGGTGATGAATATGTTCTTGTCCGCGAGAGTAGGATTCGCGACATAGCTAGTGCTATTAATCAAAAGAAAGAGACAGATAAACTATATAAACCTTGCGAGTTTGCTACTGCTATCAGAAATATCAGAAAACATGGCGTTCTAAAAATTACTGAAATGTCTGGTGAAAAATATGATGTTTCTGCATATGAATATGTTTGGCTAGAGATTCCCGAAGATGAAGACGATAAAGGTAGGAACGTAGTTTCTATACAATTAACAAAAGCTCCTGACACCAACTATTCATACGGTGATGTGTTTTCAATAGAAGAATATGAAGTGAAAGCATTGTATGATAATAAAACATCCGAGGTGATAACATCACAGTGTGACTTCAGTATAGATGATGGATTCGTCTTTCATTATAACGATGTAGATATTCTCAATATAGATTATTATATTAATGATACGCACTTTAATATTAAACGGTCGTTGACAACGGAGAAGAAGACGTATGAGTGGATCGAAAGCGAAGCTGATTTCATCCAATATAGCGTAGTTTATAATCATACATTCTTGAATAGAATTCCAGATCAATATGTCTGGGGTGCAAGTATTTATGGATTATCTCCAAGAAGGTTCACTACGATCAGATATAAATCAGACGGCTTTGATAAATCAACTATAATCATAGCTTCAATTGAACCGTTTATCTATATCAGATATTGCCCTGATGGCAGAATATTCCATTATGATTTCAGGATGTATACTGCTACAAAGGAAAAGAAAACAGTTTATTATATAGTTGATACTCATCGTGGTGTTTTAATGACTGATACTATTGATATGTCTAAAATCGATGAAGAGGCTGGAGATCCATTTAATTATGGTCCTATTGCTCTTTCTATGTTTGATGAAGATCCTGATAAAGAAATCATTGAAGATATTGTTGATGATGGAGAGGTTGCAACTGGATAATGCTAAATTATGTTTTATTAAAGAAATCACAATTGGAAGATATAGGTGAGGCATTAAGATATAAACTAGATGTAGAGGATCAATTTCTTGTTGATGATATGGTAGATGCCGTATTAAACATTGGGAATGGGGATGTGTGTACTGGATATACTAATGGATTCTATGACGTAGGTAAATATTCTTCGTTTATATTATTAGATAAAGATATATTTGAAAGAGGCGTCGCCTTTGTTTTTGACACTCCATTTATTACGAGCTATGGTAATGTATTAACGGATATGGTTGGTGGATTTATTAAATGCGAAGATGACGAAAATCCTATATATAGGATAGCATACTATTTTGCTGGACAGCATACTGGGAATTCTATTATGTATTCTGTATATTTTTCTTTTAAGAATTTCGTATCAGCAAAATATACTGTTCGGTTAGTACATTATAACGCATATAATGGTAAACAAGTATTTAACAGTATAGATCATCCGCAACATCTTAATACTTTTACATTTTCAAATTATTATAATTACTATAAATCGCCAGAAATTAACTGGAATCATTTCAGAGACGTAAATGGCGTTTATGTTGACAATTATATTATTAAATCATTTAGTAAAAATTCTAAAGTAGTATTTAATACGCAAGAAGCAATCGACTATGTTCTTGGCAGAATAAACTAATCACAGACGTGCTATTAAGCACGTCTTTCTTATTATAAGGAGACAACAATGCTAGATGGAATTAAACATTTTCTACAGCTTGTTAATGACAACTGGACAACGATTCTTGTCATAGCTGGTCTTGCGGTAGCGATCTGGAAAAAGATCCAGTCATACTTGGCTCAGACAGACGAAGCGAAAATCGAATTTGCGAAGAAGCAAATCAGTCACGTTGTCCTAAAAATGATTACCGATGCTGAAACTGAATATCAGCAATATGCAAAAGCCGGTGAAATCAAACGGTCACAGGTAATCAAACAGATATTCGCTGACTACCCAGTGTTGCAAAAGGTCGTGGATCAGGATGCATTGATTTCTTTGATTGATACCGAAATCAACAACGCCCTCAAGACACTTAGGGAAGTTATAAAAGAAACTAAGAAGGAGGAGGAATTAAGCAATGGCGTATAAAGAATTTGGTTCGCCAGATAAGCACATCCATGAGAATGGAAAGATTCATCTGGTTAGTTATCACAGCTATATATGCTTTGATAAGAGCGAAATTGGAAGTTTGCCTGATGCTGAGAGTACGGCCCTTGGCTCTCTGGCTCTGCTCGTACCCGACGGGGTTGTGTATTCACTGACTGCCGACGGGTGGAAACCTGTAGGAGACAGCAATGATTAAAGAAGCAAACATTGACGAGTTAGCCTTACTATTAGCGATTAGCAATTCAAGGGCCGGTGGCGGCAGTGGATCCGTCACAGAATCGCAAGTTAAAGGCGTAGTCGAAGAATACTTGGCAAAACACACAGCAACCACTGATGCAGCCGGCGTCATTAAGATTGGCAGTGGCATCAAGGTTGACGAGGACGGCGTTGCCTCGATTGACGAGGTGATGCTCACAGATATGGTCGCCGATCTGCTCGAACAGCTTACTGTCGAGATTACAGACGACGAGATTAATTCACTTTGGGGAAACGGCTGATATCCAGCCTTTCTTATATATTACATTAACCAAAGCAGGCATAAGCCTGCTTAATTTTATTTTATTTTATAGGAGGACAAATATATGTCTATTACTTATGCAAGTTTACAAACCCTTCAGAAGTTCCAGCAGGAAGTTGATTCTCGTTACGCAAAGAAGTTTACCCTTGGCGTAGCAAAACTGGCTACCGCTACTAGCGGATATGCTGCATCTTACAAGATCACCCTCGACGGCACTCAGGTCGGCGAAACCATCAACATCCCGAAGGACTTCCTTGTTAAGTCCGCGACTGTTGAAACTTGCGCTACAGCTGATACACCGGTTACCGGCCTTGCAGTTGGCGACAAGTACATCGACTTCGTGGTTAACTCTGTTGAAAACGATGACACGGCTTCCCATATCTACCTTCCGGTTCAGGATCTCGTAGATATCTACACATCCGGCAACGGTGTTAACGTTTCCGCTGGCAACGTTATCTCCGCAGTTGTTGATTCTAGCAACGCTAACGGTCTGTCCGTTGGTGCTAACGGCCTTGCTATGGCTACAGTTGTTGCTTCCACCTCTGGCGTTGGCGGATCTAACGGTGCTATGACAGCTGCTCAGGCTGAAAAGCTTGCTGGTCTTGACAACTATAGCGAAGGCAATGGTATTGATATCACAAACCGCGTTGTGTCTGTTGATATTGATTCCACGAACGCTAACGGCCTTGCTACTACGCAGGATGGTCTGAAGATCGGTCTTGCTGATGCATCTCACAATGGTGCGCTCAGCTCTACTGATTGGAGTAACTTCAATACGGCTTATAGCCGCAGCGTTGCGACTCCGACTGGTGACGGAAACGTTATCACAGCCATCGGCATTGACTCTACGACAAAGGATATCACGGTTACTAAGGGCATCACTGCTCTTCAGGCATCCGACTTTGTTGCTATTACAGATGCAGAAGTTACTGCCCTTTGGGGTGCTTGATATTGACTTAATCTCGGCGCTGAGCTTTTGCTCAGCGCCTCTTTGATGGAGAGCCGAATACAATGAAATTAATAGATGAAGAAGGAATTATAAAATTACGGAATTTAATAAAGAGTGATATCCAAGAAGTGAGGGATGAAATTCCAGATTTTCCAAAAGATGCATATCCAATTGAGGGAAGCCATAATCCGATTGAATCTGGCGGTGTATATGATGCATTGGCAGATAAGCAGGACGTTCTTACATTTGATAATACACCTACTGCAAACAGCGAGAATCCTGTAAAAAGCGGCGGTGTTTATCAAGTTGTAACTGGCAAACAGGATCGTCTGACATTTGATGAAGTGCCAACGCTTGGAAGCCAGAACATGGTTCGTTCCGGCGCGATTGCTCTGGCTCTCAATAATAAAAACGACATGGCAACTCCAGTTGATACGATCTCATCGTCTGTTGATAATCCAGTGAAGTCTAGCGCGATTTATGAGGCTCTTCAAGGTAAACAGGATACATTAACTTTCGATGCTGTACCGACTGAAGGGAGTGATAATGTTGTTAGCAGTAATGGTATTTATGAGGCGTTAAGCCATGCAGGAGGAACGCCTGATTGGAATCAAGATGACAGCAATGGTGTTGGATATATCAAAAATAGAACACATTATATAGAGTATACATTCTCTGAAAAATTAATTGATGCAAACACCATTGATTGGAATGATAGTTCAACATCAACCACTATTGGCGGCTTATCTTATAAATTGATTTATACATTGTCGTCAAATATAAAGGACGCGTTGAGGACTACAGGAAAATTCAGAGTTTCATTTGGGAGCAAATATGCAATAGCCAGTTCGACATATAGTTCCAATGCATACAGGACAGCCGTCGAAGATCTTGGTTTGTATATTATAACCACATCTTCCACTATTGATGTTTATGTCAATTGGAAATCGCCTTCACAGCTTTTAACAATTGAGAAAGTTATAAGTGAGACATATCATAAGTTGGATAATAATTATCTAGATATTTCAACAACACCGACTTCTGGAAGTGTGAAACCAATTTCGTCTGGTGCTGTATATACAGTTTTGCAAGATACGGCAGGTATGCCAGACTGGTGGCAAGACGACAGCACGCAAAGAAATTATATAAAACATAGAACTCATTATACAACATATGAATGGTCATTATATAAAAGCAGCACTCTCACAAATTCATTTAGTGACACGTATACCAGTAATAATAAAACTTATTACAAACATTTTTCTGGTACTGGCAGTTCCTATGCGATTAGTGCCGGCACTATGTGTAAAGTAAATTATCTTGGCAAAACTTGTCAGGCTTACTTCTATATGATAACTCAGTATGGTAGTGGCAGAGATGGAGTTTATGAGCTTAATGCAAGTGACATAGGATTTATTGCTCATCTTTCATATGAACGTGATATATATACATTTTCTATTTATACATCTACTCAAAATGATACTTCTACGTTTCAGATTTATCGTGCGACAAATGAAAGCGTCGTAAAATTACCACAAAAATATATAGACACAGCAAGTAGTATTTCAGAGTTTGATAATAGACCTGTTCCAGCAAATGTCGTATATACCGCTTTACAGAATGTAGGCGGGGTTTCTGATTGGGATCAGAATAATTCTCAAGAGAATGATTATGTTAAAAATAGAACGCATTATTCAGTTCCTGTTTGGACTACAGTTTTAGATGATACGCTCAATTATACTACAGTTACTTATGTTTATAATGGTGTTACATATTATCGTAATTATTATGGAGCCAATATGGGTAATTTTGTAACTAGAGGCAACAGATTTAGAATTATATATAATTCATTGACCTATATAGGTGATATTGTCTATTCCAATGGAGTATATATATTAGATGCATCAAGTATAGGCATTCTTCTACGAGTAACGCATTCTGATATTATGTATTCGTTTTATGCGTACACTCCAATCAGTAACAATAGTTCACTTTTTATATTGGATATAATGACAGATGAGAACATCACCAAACTTCCAAACAAATATCTTGATCTTGCGGCAGAACCTCAACAAAACGGCGTACAACCAATTACAAGTGGTGGTGTTTATGACGCAACCGTAGGCAAAGAGGATGTCGAGAATAAAGTTACACAAATTACAAGTAATTCAACTGACATCGAGTATCCTTCTGCTCTGGCCGTTTGGAAGCTATTCAATGATCTAAATCGCAGAATTGCTAGATTAGAGGCTGAGCTTGGTGGTGGCACATCTGCTATTGTCGAAGACAATATTCTTGAAGTGTTTAATGGAGAAGAGAATGATAATATTCTTGAATTGGATGATCGGTCGTACGTCGACGAAAACAATATTTTGAACTTTATAAACAGTTCTTCAACTGCATCAGTGGATAATAATATACTAACAGATGACAGTATCTCAGTCGACAATGGGATACTCAATGTACCTAATGCAACAGTAGATGATTCAATGATAGATTTAGGATAAGGAGTTGTTAATATGCCACAAAATATTATTCAAGGTGTAAAAGTAGATGGTACCATCTACAAATATGATTATGAAAGTCTGGAGAACCTTCCAGACCCGGAACTGCCATCAGCTACGGCAAGTGATGAAGGGAAAGCACTTGTGATCAACTCTACCGGTGATCCGGCGTGGAAAACACCCGCGTCTGGCCTGCCGTCAGCTACGGCAAGTGATGAAGGAAAAGCGCTTGTGGTCAATTCCACCGGTGATCCGGCGTGGAAAACACCCGTGTCTGGCCTGCCGTCATCTACAGCGAGCGATTCAGGGAAAGCACTTATGGTCAATTCCACCGGTGATCCGGCATGGTCAGCAATCCCGTCGGACTTACCTGCCCATGTTTCCAATGACAATGGTAAAGCCCTTGTGCTTAACAGTACAGGAAATCCAGCCTGGCGAGATATCCTTCCAAAATATTCACCGCAAGATGCAGGAAAGGTTCTTGTTCTTGGATCATCAGAACCAGGAGGGAGCGGAAATGAAGGACCTCAGTGGGGCAGTGCACTTCCGACTGGTTCTTCTATCGGATTTGCACTGGTGATCGACTCGACAAGGAAACCGGCATGGAAAGATCTGAAATATCCTGCCTGTGGTTCCCAAGATAGGGGAAAGACACTTGTGGTTAATACGACAGGTGAACCTGTCTGGAGCACTCCAAGTGGAGCACTCCCGACCCTTGGATCTCATGATGAGGGAAAGGCTCTGGTCGTTAATGATAGTGGCCGTGTAGCATGGGCCGAAGTACTGCCGACATGTGACACCCCCGATAGTGGCAAGGTACTACGAGTCAATTCAACTGGTAATGCGGCATGGAGTAATATGTCTGATGTATTAGTGTGTGATAGTACCGACGCAGGGAAAGCACTCGTGGTTAACCCGTCAGGTAAACCGGTGTGGGAAGAACTTCTTCCGACACATGATACCAGTTATGATGGATCTGATGCAGGTAAAGTACTTACGGTGGCTACTAATGGTTCACTTACCTGGGAAGAAGGAGGAAGCGGCGGCCTGTCACTCCCGGACCCAAGCGACACTAATGAAGGGGATGTTCTGAAGGCTGATGGGTCTGGTGCTTATTCTTGGGGAAGTCTTCTTCCAGTTTATGATACGTCTGATGACGCGGGAAAAGTGCTCACGGTTACATCGAGCGGGCTCCGCTGGAACAGTCTGTCGTAATAAACAACCAAACAAACAAAAGGAGAAAACCAATGACTTTGGAAATTTTAGTGAACCACTATCAGGAAAATGAATCAATCGTAGAACGCTTCTTTTCATCCCTTGCCATGCAGAGGGGTGTGGAGTTCCGGGTTATGCTTTGCAGTGACGGGGGTGTGAGACTGCCCCCCGATCTTTTTTGTAAGTTCCAATTTGAAATTACCTACCAGTACCTTCCCCACACCGGTGTGTGCCATACGAGGAACGTCATGCTGGAAAAGGCGACAGCTGATTATCTGATGTTCTGCGATGTGGATGACTGTTTTTCTTCCCCGTATGGGCTTAGCAGTCTGATGGCTGCAGCTGAGAAGTCGCGTGCGGACGTAATCGGATCGCCGTATCAGTGCGAAAGGCTCATAAACGGAAAATATGAGTACGCTACCTATAAGAACGACACGATCCGCGTCCATGGGAAGATCTTCAGGAGAGCGTACCTGACTGAGAACCACATCCGTTTCCCGGATGAACTGGAAACGAGCGGCGACATGTCTTTCCTGTGGCTCACCTATGCGTTGACGGACAGAATCGTTTGGGTTCCTGAGAACTTCTACATCTGGAAGTGGAATCCGGACTCAGTGACCAGGGCTGATCCGTACAGCCATGTGATGAATTATGATCGGACGCTCAGGTGTTATGAGCTTTTGGCGAAGGATCTTGTGAGAAGGAAGCGGGGGGATCTGTTCCAGAATCTGGTGTCGACAACGATTTCTATGATTTATGTGGATATGACGCATCCGAGATGGAGACAGGCACCAAAGGAGTATCAGGAGAGGGCGCGGAAAGCTGTCTGCGGTTATCTGTCCGAGTACTATGAGTTTTATGCGTCCGTAGATGAGAATTACAGGAAAAGCAAGTACCTTCTCATGCTGAACTATAAGAATTTCCAGGGATTTTCTGATCCTTTTGAAAAGATTGATGAGTGGGCGCATTCTTTACTTCCTGCAGCCGATCAACCCAAAGGTAATGGAGAAGAGAAAAGAGAAGAAGGCAGCGTCCTCATCATCGGCTATGGTGTCGTCGGTTCCAATCTGGCCAAGGAGTTGAGTCCTCTAAACCCCGAAACCTATGATAAATACAAGGAAATCGACACACGGACAGCCGACAAATACAAAGTCGCCTTCATCTGTGTGGACACACCGGCGACTGGTGATTCGGACTGTGACACGACTGAAGTAAAGAACGCGATCATGGAGAATGAAGCACTTATATATGTGGTGAAGAGCACAGTTCTCCCCGGCACAACGGAGAGATTGATGCGTGAGACAGGAAAGCACATAATCTTCAGTCCGGAGTATTATGGCGGCACGCAGCACTGCAATAACTATAATTTCGATTTTACAATCCTTGGCGGTGAGAAGGATGCCTGTATCAAAGTCGTTCAAGTATTACAGAAAGTATATGACGCTCGTCATCAATTTAGGATTACTGATTCGAAGACAGCAGAACTTGCGAAATATATGGAGAATAGCTATCTTGCAATGAAGGTATCATTCTGCAATCAGTTTTACGAAATCGCAAAGAAAGCCGGTGTGTGCTACGAAGAACTCCGTGAGCTGTTCGTTCTTGACCCACGAGTGGAACCATCACATACATTTGTGTACAGGGATCACCCTTGGTGGAGCAGCCATTGTTTAAATAAAGATGTTCCTGCTATTGCAAATGCTTATGACGCGAAATTATTACAAGACGTGATTGATTACAACACTGAATGTAAGACGGGCGATAGGGTATTATAAAAGCAAAATTTTGTAATTAACACGGCCGACTCAGACGGAAATACAACTCACCTTTATCTGCTTGTCAGTGATCTGATTGACACATACACGGCTGGGGACGGCATCACGATTTCAAACAATGTGGTCAGCGCCAAAATTGTAACCGCAAATGGCCTGACTATCGACGCGACAAATGGCATTAGTTTCACACATCCCGCAAGCGGAGTGACGCCTGGGACTTACACACAAGTAACTACCGATGCGCAGGGTCATGTTACCACTGGTGCAAATCCTAGCACTATTTCAGGCTACGGGATTCTTGATGCATACACTAAGACGGAAGTGGATACCGCCCTTTCTGGCAAAGTAAGCACTGAACAGGGCAAAGGATTATCCGCTAACGACTTTACCAATACATTGAAGACAAAGCTCGAAGGGATTTCGGCAGGCGCAGAAGTCAACGTTAACGCAGATTGGAATGCTTCATCAGGCGACGCGCAGATTCTAAACAAACCGACAACAGTTGCGGGATATGGTATTACGAACGCGTACACCAAGACAGAAATTGATTCTGCATTGTCAGGCAAAGTCAATACCGAATCTGGTAAAGGACTTTCATCTAATGACTTCACAACCGCGCTAAAAACAAAGCTTGAAGATATCGAGCCAATTACCGACGCTGAAATCATTGCCATTTGGAGCGGAAAATCTTAAAAGGAGGCACTATGAAATACTTAACCTATGATGGTTTAAGAACATTAACCAATTTAATTAAAGGCGACATAAACGGTATTTCAGGTAATGTCATCCCTACATTCGAAGAAGTATACGACAACCTGATAAACCTTGACGAAGACACGAGCGGCCATACAGAAGGGAGCTTCCAATCCGCTGAAGGTCTTCACGGCCTTAGATATATCAACGGCGCATTCGAAGTCGCCGTTCCTACATATACACCCGTCACTCCTTCGTCTGGCGACAACCCAAGCGAAGAAGGATGGTACGAAGAAACAAGTGGTACGTACTCTCCCACCGATGATACTACACCGACACAAGACAAAACTTATTACGAGAAAACGGTATCATGGACGGAGGTACAGGAAAAAGCCGTTGGAGAGATTGAAGTGATCCCAGAATTTTCGCAGAAAACCTATACAGGTTCTGCACAGACCGTAGTTACTGCTGGTGAAGGAACGGGTGACATGTATTACTATTTGTCCGATTCTTCTACGGCTCCGGCAAGCAACGCGTATTCAACGTCACTTCCGACTCTGACGAATGCGACAGCCAATACGTATTACTTGTGGTATTACTCAGGAAAAACGAGTCAATATAAAGCAACAACGCCTACGTATGTCGTATGGCCTGGCGCTGCGGATCACATGCTGATGCAGAAAGCAACACCGACTATTACAAAGTCAACTAGTTCTGTATCATTAGACAGTTCAAATATGACACAAGATGTAACTATTACTGTTGTAACTGACGGAAGTCTAACTGTGTCTTCTTCAGATGTTACAATTGCAACTGTTTCCAATCTTTCTGGTAGCACCTATCGAATTTCTGCGGTTGGGGGTGGTAGTTGTACAATTAATATCAGTGCTACGAATGGGGTAAACTTTAATTTTTTGAGCGACTCTATTTCAGTTACTTGTACACTTATAAAATCGTTAAATGATTCTACTTGGTCTGAGATTTCTCAAGCTTCATCATCTGGTGTAGCCAATTCATATTGGAATGTAGGTGACTGTAAGGAGATCACATTAAATGGTACGGTCGGTACTTTGGCACTTAGTAACAAGAAACTGTGCGTGTACATTCTTGGGTTTGATCACAACTCAGCGATTGAAGGTAGTGGTATTACTTTCGGCGGATTCAAGACGGCTGTTACGGGTGGAAAAGATGTGTGTTTGATTGATGGTAATTATAATTCATACACTACTAACGGTAGCAAATGGTTTAATATGAACCACTGGGGTAATTATAACTATGGTGGCTGGGCTGCAAGTGATGTGCGTTACGACGTTCTTGGAAGCACAAACAGTGCACCATCTTCATATGGTAGTGCGAGAACAACATCCTCAACTGGTAATAATCCAACTAACACATGTGCTACAAGCCCAGTCAGTAACACACTGATGGCCGCACTTCCAGAAGATTTAAGGGCTGTGATGAAACCAATCACAAAGTATACAGATAACAAAGGTAATAGTTCAACTGCTGCTGCAAATGTAACTACAACCATTGATTACTTGCCGTTAATGTCTGAGTACGAAGTATTTGGTTCTACTTCTTACGCTAATACTAATGAGGCAACTAATCAGGCAAGGTATGCTTACTACGCCAACAACAACAGCCGTGTGAAGTATGGGCATAGTTCAACTGGGTCTACCGCCCATTGGTGGCTTCGTTCTCCTGGCCGTTCGTACGCGAACCGCTTCGTGCGTGTTCACACTGACGGCAGTGTCTCCAACAGCCCCTCTAGGCTTTCGCGTGGCCTGGCGCCGCTCATTTTGATCTGATTTTTTTCATCGAGAAAAAAGAATAAAACACTCAAAGGCGTATGCGCACGAAAGTGTGCATCGCCTTAAATGAGAACCAAAAAAACATTAAGTTAATGTTCTTAACGTGACGCCGCGAAGCGGCTGAAAATTATTAGTTTATACAACAACTACAAAACCCTTTTGTGGAAACAACAACAAAATTCCAACGGTGGTCAATAAAACGACAATTTTATGGGTGTTTTGACCACAATATGTTGTGGTTTTTGAAATTTCAAAAACTATATATAGTGGGTGTCGATACCTATAGAACTACTAATTGTGGTATGACACTAATTTTGTAACTGTAAACCGCATTTCCTCGTAAGGATAAGGAGGAACTATGAAATATTTAGATTATAACGGCTTGACAGTTCTGTCAAATGCGATCAAAGGTGATTTGTCTAGTTTTACAGATACCGTGATCCCGACATTTGAAGAAGTGTATAGCAATTTGTTTACAATCGACCAGGATATTGAGGAACACAAGGAAGGTGAAGTCACTGATCCTGACGGGATTCATGGCATTCGCTACGCAGATGGCGCTTTTCAGGTGGCGAATCCGACTTACGCAGAGGCTTCGCCCGCATCAGGAAGCAACCCGAAAGAATTAGGATTGTATGAATTGGTTAATGGCAACTATGTTCTAACTGATGATGAGGAAATTGTTTCTGGCAAAACTTATTACACAAGAAATGATTCATGGGATGATGTAATCACGAAACCTGCTGGAAGTGTTACGACAACACCTTCATTCTCTCAGAAGACTTATAACGGATCTGCACAGACTATTGCTACTGCTGGCGAGGGAACTGGCACGATGTATTATTGTCTGTCAAACTCTTCTACTGCTCCGGCGCGTTCAAGCTATAGCACGACGTTGCCGACATTGACTGACGCGACAGATGCCACATATTATCTGTGGTATTATGCTGGCGCGTCTTCAAGCTATAAGGCTACTACGCCTGACTATGTAACATGGATCGGATCTGCAAATAACATGCTTATGCAGAAAGCCGAACCGACTATCACAAAATCGAAATCATCTGTTTCACTCAGCACTGCGCAAATGTCCGATGATGTGACAATCACTGTGGTGACAGATGGCACATATACGGTTACTTCGTCAGATACATCTGTTGCGACTGTGACAAACACATCTGGCAATACCTATCATATTGCTGTTGTGGCAAATGGTACGTGTACGATCAATATTGATGTGGCAGAAGGATCGAACTATGCAGCAGCGTCAGACACTATTTCAGTTAGTTGTGCGTTGGTGAATAATACACTTGATAACAATGACTGGTCTACTATATCCGCGATTTCTGCGGCAGGTACTGGTAGTACATATTGGTCTGTTGGTGACTGCAAAGCGATTACACTCAATGGTACTGTTGGCACACTGAGTTTAAGTAATGTAACAACTTATGTTTATATTCTTGGATTCAATCACAACTCAAGTGTAGAAGGAACTGGCATTACGTTTGGTGGATTTAAAACTGCGGCATCTGGCGGTACAGATGTATGCTTGGTTGATAGTAAATATAATTCAAATGCTGGAAATAGTGGTGGCAAATATTTCCAGATGAACCATTGGGGATCATCGTCAAACCCGTACAATACTAACTATGGTGGCTGGGCGGCTTGCGATATGAGATATGACATCCTTGGTAGTACCGATTCACAACCGACTCCATATGGTAGCACAAAGACTACATCCGCTACTGGTGTAAATGCAAGTAGTACATGCGCAACTAATCCAGTAGCAAATACCTTAATGGCAGCGCTTCCATCAGATCTTCGTGCGGTGATGAAACCGATTACTAAGTATACGGATAATAAGGGTAATTCAAGTACAGCGGCCGCTAACGTGACGGCTACTATTGATTATCTTCCGCTTCCGGCAGAAAAGGAAATATTTGGGTCAATTAGTAATGCAAATACAAATGAGGGTACAAACCAGGCACAGTATGCTTACTATGCTAACAACAATAGCAAGGTGAAGTATCGGCATGACGGCACGTCAACAGCCGCCCGTTGGTGGCTTCGTTCTCCTTACCGTTCGTACGCGTCCCACTTCGTGTCTGTTTACACTAGCGGCATTGTCAACTTCAACGGCTCGGGCAATTCGTTTGGCCTGGCGCCGCTCATTTTGATCTGATTTTTTCATCGAGAAAGAAACAAGACACTCATTGGGCGTGGGCACGCGGAAGTGTGCCTCGCCCTTCACAATACTGAAGAAAGGAGAAATTCTCGTTATGTCTGTATTAAAGAGTAAACGAAAAGAAAGTAAAGTTGAATTTCTGCGTGTAGCAAACGAAATCTATGAAGATACTCTGTGGTTTTTAAGCAGACTATCTGATCGTTATCAACGGTTCTTATGTGAGCATGTAATGAAACTTGGATGTGAAGTAATCAGTGAAACTGTAAAAGCGAATCATATTATAATTCAGAGTAAGGCATCGTATGAAGCAAGAAAGATCCACTTATCAGAAGCACTATCTTCGCTCAATGCATTAGATGTTCAGTTAGGACATATATGGGCACTATTAATGAGGAATCCAGAAGGGTGTTTCAGAAACTCCGCAGGAGAATCGAAACCGCCCTCGGAGGCAATCAGCAAACTCAACTCTATGGCTGAAAATCTTGGAAACAAAATCGAGTACGAAGAAAACATGATCAAAAAGATTATGAAAAGCGACAAAGAAAAGTATAACAAGATAAAAGCTGAAGAGAAAGAGACAATCAAAAACTAAAACAGGAGGAATAAAGGGTGCATTTCTGTATTACCGCCAATTGGTGGCTTCGTTCTCCTAACCGTTCGAACGCGAACAACTTCGTGAATGTTAACACTAGCGGCAGTGTCAACAACAACAACTCGAACAATTCGAATGGCCTGGCGCCGATCATTTATAAACGTGTCGCAATTTCATAAGACATATAAATGAGGAGAAATGTTTCCCGTGGTTGCAATGCCACAAAAGTGCTAATGTACGTCAGGCACGGACGCTTCTTGCATGGTGGAGAATGGGTACTACCTCCATTTCATGTGCTGTGACTACGCATCGTGAAGGTATCCCCTACAACAGCGATGTGGCGTTAGCGAATAATTTAAAAATGACCAGTATTGAACGACATGAAAGGCGTTATCAACGACGTAAACAGAAAAGAGAAGAACGTCGCGAAGAACGCTTAAGTAAAATTAAATCAGTGGATGAGATCTTCGCATTTAACAAGATGTTTAAATACGGCGAACAGTGCTGTAGAGGTGTAATGTGGAAACATTCTGCGCAGATGTTTAAACTGCATCTGTTCTCGCGCACTGCTTCCAACATCAAGAGAGCGAAGAATGATTACAAACCAAAGCCGCTTTCAAAGTTTACGATCAGTGAACGCGGTAAAACAAGACAGATTGAGGCGCCGCATATTGATGACAGACAAATCCAGAAAGCGCTTGTGCATGAAGTGCTTTTGCCTGTGTATCTGCCACATATGATCTATAACAATGGCGCGTCACTAAAGGGTAAAGGCTTACACTTTTCACAGGCACAACTTGACAAGATGCTTCACAGGCATATCAATCGGTATGGTATGAATGGGTGGATCATCACGGCTGATATGAAGGGTTTCTTTCCGAATGCGGATCGCAACGTCGTAAAAGAGAATCACAAGATGATCAAGAATGAGCAAGTGCGCAATATCCTCGACACGATTACAGACATCGGAAGCGGCGACAGAGGACTACCACTTGGCGTTGAGCCGTCACAGGTTGAAATGATCGCACTTCCCTCTCCGCTCGACAACTTTATGTGTTGCCAGATGGGATTAAAGGGCTTCGGTCATTACATGGACGATTATCATATCATCGTGCCGCCCGACAGAGATCCGAAAGAGATTCTCGAAGTGTTTATTGAAAAGGCAGCAAGCATCGGAATTACCGTGAGTCGTGATAAAACAAGAATTATTCCATTCGGTAAGCCTTTTAAGTTCTGTAAGATGAAGAGAATATTTGACAAGGACAGGATCATTCATCGCGGATGCAGAGATAGCGTAAAACGGCTCCGCACTAAGATTAAGAAGTTTTCAAAAACGGAAATGAACATGGAGGATATTGCAACCTCGATTGGTAGCTCATTATCTTACTTCGGGATAACGGATGATCATTACACGGTGTTGAAACTCAAGCGGCTATTTTATAAAGAATTTGGTTTTACATGTGAGGAATTACAAAGGAGAAATAAAGATGGAGTATATTTGCCACAGGCCGTATAGAGGAGTTTGTGCGGCAGGTAAGAAGCACTTTTTTAAAAAAGGATCAAAATTAGAATGCGTTAACGGATGGCTCATTAAAGGAGTAGAATGCATTTGCCACATGAATAGCGAGCTCGCGCATCTGTACTTTGCACGCAATGATGATGGGCAAGGATTTCATAGAGGTGAGCTGACGCACAAAATCGCGTATGCTGACCGTCATCCTAACGAAGATAACGGATTCAGATTTACACCTGAAGAGTGCGAAATGATTGAAACAGAATACGGTAAGTGGGTGAAACAGGAAGCGGAGACGCTTCTTTTTAATAACGATTTTTTCAATGCTGAGATCGGCGAACTGGAAGAATTAGCAAATAAATTGGAGGCGTAAATATGTATGCAATTATAAAAGGCAGTGAAGTCATCAGCCTGTGTGACGAGCCGCGATTCGTGCGCGACAAGGACGGAATCTGGGTTGAATCAGATCGGGAACACGCGGATAAAGTCGCAGTAGGTAATGAGAATTACGGACTGGACGAAATTTATATAAGAGAAGTTGACGGCGCTGAGTACGTGTTCGGCGAAAGTGTCAAACTCGCCAGCGCACAGACGGATATTGTAGATACACAGGAAGCACTTTGTGAAGCGTCAGGCGATTTTGAACAGAGGATTGCCGACCTTGAAGACGCACTTTGTGACTTAAGTATAATGGAGGAATGATATTATGGCTAAGATTTGGAGAAATCGTATTGAAGCAGGAACTAAGAAACTGAGTAATTGCCCCGCCAAGTACAGGGCAGATGTCATCGCGCTGATTCAGGAAGACATCGCGAATGGCGCGTTTACGACTGATCAGCTTAGACAGCTTGTCGAAATGGACATGATGACGGAAGCGGAATATGAGGAAATCGCCGGAGTGGAATAATAAAAATAACGAGCGGGAATCTTGTTATTCCCGCTCTATCTCTTTCAATGATTCGTATGCCAGATGCAAAATCAGTTCGTCTCTGACGATGTATGACTCGCGCCACGGATAATTTTTGAACGCTATTGATGAGTTCATGTCATTAATCTGGTCTTCTGCCACAGATACAATCCATTTGAGTAACAATTCCGTTTCAGTGATTCCCATTTTGGTAATCTCCTTATTTATATTTTAGTACGGTATATGATACCGCAATGATATTTATTTGTCAATTATTCGAAATAAATTTGTTTTACAGGGAGGGATGCGTATGGATAAAAGAACACTGGAAGTCAATCACGAGAAGCGGATGAAACAGATTGAACTGGAAAATCTGAGAGAAGAATACAGACAGCAAGAGGAAGATGCGAAGCAGAAGAAGCACAAGAAGATCCCATACTCAAAGATCGTCATGGGACTGTTGTTTGTACTGGCCATTCAGATCGTGGCGTTTTCTGAAATCATGATGTATAGGACTGGGAACCTGTCAGCGCTGTATGCATTGATCGGTATTAGTGCGTCGCTTACGGCAGGCTACTTCGGCTATCTGTCTCATAGCAAAGCCGAGAACACAAAGGGCGGCATTGTATACGATTCTGCGATGGCAGAAATGGGAATGCAGGAAGAAAGTGAATACAGCGGCGAGGATGACGCTGTTGGGTAAGAGGTGATTAACATGGGTAGTTATAAACTGACTGATACAAAATACCGCAGGATTGCGAACCTGGCCGTGCAGGAAAACGGTGAACGGGCGGTCAGGGATTATGTGTCTCTGATGCTGAATCTGTTTGAGCTGTACGGTTCAAAGTATGAGGACTTGTATGATTACTGCCTGAACAGCGGATGGTTCTACAAACCTTCTAAGTACATGTTCGAGGATCAGGCAAGTAAATCGGCAATCGCTGCGACGAAAGAACTAATTGAAGACGAAACTAAACGGACACTTCCGAGGTATATAGATGAACATGATGCGATTTCAGACGTCAAGTCTTGTGATAATAATGGTAATTACTTTGATCCATACGATAGGTCTATGTACAAAAGTGGTATTACAAAAATTAAAAACAAGATGGGATCAACATACACATTCGTAAAGTTCTTTGTCCCAGAAAACATAGGCGATCCGATGGGGTATACAAAATATGCGTATGACAAGTTTGGCGCATCTGGGGGAGTAATAAGCACGCCCGTAACACCGATGACAATCACAACACTTAAGAAAGGTGACGAGAATGCAAAGGTGGCAATGGTGCAGACGATGTTACACGCGCTTGGATATTTAACGGGCGGCATTGATGGTATTTTCGGAAGTGCAACGGAGCAGGCGATTAAGGTATTTCAGGCTACGATTGGTATGGAAGCGAGCGGACATTTTGGGGTGAACACGCGGAAGAAATTGATTGAAGCATATAAGAAAGTTCTTGGGCTTGGTATTGCAGAAAAGCGTGACGCATCACTTAGTGGTGACTATACGGTGACAGCTTCATCTCTCAATCTGAGGGATAGAGCTGGCACATCTGGCACAAACGTGGTGACAAAAATTCCACGCGGATCGACAGTTACGTCAAAGGGATATTACACAACCATCGACGGAACTCGCTGGCTTTATGTTTTATACGACAAATCAAAATGCGGTTTTATTAGCATGGATTACATAGAAAAGAAATAGGAGGGCAACCATATGGATGTAGTTACGACAGGCGATGTTGTTAACACTCTGAATGCCGTGCCAATCGGTTCCGTCATTGCATGGGTTATGGTAATCAGCGGAATTATTGGAGCGATCATTTACGCCATACGGAAAACATACAAAGGCTATGAGATCATGCATGATCTGCATGAACAAGAGGAAGAATTCCGTGACATGGTTAAGGAGCACGATGAAAAGATTAAAGAAATCGAAGAAAAGCACGAGAGTGAATTTGATGCCATTGATAAGAAAATTGACTCGATCTTAGACTGGATCAGTGAGAAAGATGATGCAGATCTGCGCAAGCTGAGGCATAGCCTCGTCAGGGCTGGCGAAGAAGCACTACGGTCTGAACGGATCACCGTCAGGGAACTCAAGTCGATGTCTGAGTTATACGACTTATACCACGTAAAGATGAAACAAAATAGTTATGTGACCACACTTATGTCGCGTGTGAACGAGCTTCCCGTCATTGGCAAATTAGACGAACACGGGAATGACGTTGAGGAGTAAGATCCTATGCGCTATTGTGTGGATCTGCATCACGATTGGATTGACAGGAGGAAATGTTATGGCGGCATCGGTAGATAAACTTCTCTCGGTCGCATATGAAGAAGTAGGATATTTAGAAAAGAGATCGAACTCGCAGCTTGATAGTAAGACGGCAAATGCGGGTGAGAATAATTACACAAAATACTGGCGAGATATGGATCCGTCTCTGCAAGGACAGGCATGGTGCTGCTGTTTTACTTGTTGGTGTTTTAAGAAAGCCTATGGTGAAGCAACTGCAAATAAGCTGATGTGCGGAGGGCTCTATGAGTTTTACACACCAGAGTCGGCGCAGTATTTCAAGAATAAAGGCCAGTGGTATACCTCATCCCCTAAGAAAGGGGATGTTATTTATTTCAAGAACAGTGAACGGATTCATCATGTCGGCATTGTCGTTGAGGTTACATCTGCAACCGTCTATACCATTGAGGGGAATACATCTGCCGGCGAGCAGGTCATCCCAAATGGTGGCGCGGTCTGCAAGAAATCGTATGCCATCAACAATCCGAGGATTGCAGGTTACGGCAGACCGAAGTACGACAACGTGTCTTCTTCCGGATCAACGTCGTCTACACCGGCAGAACCAGAGTCGACGCTCAATGAGGTGGCGAAATACCACGGCTATGTTACAGCCTCGTCTCTCAATGTTCGCACTGGCCCAGGCGCTGACTTTGATAAGGTCAGCTTCTCTCCTCTCCCAAATGGTACGAAGGTCGGCGTGTGTGACGAATTAGAATCTATGGAAGGTGACAAATGGTATTATATTTCGTATAACGGAAAGCATGGCTTCGTGTCAGCAGCTTATATCAGCAAGTCATCTTCGGATCAAACGGAATCGAAAAAGAAGATAACTGCCGAGGATATTTCGGTAGCAGCACTACTCAAGTCCGCAAAGACGGTCATGGATAAGGCCCAGAAAGAAGGATGGCAGCACGGAACAACGAAGTCGAAGGTTCCGTGTAAGGATGGTGTCATATCTGGTGTCAGTCTTGTTACCAGAGCGCTGTACGATCTTGGGTTTACTGACCAGATTAGCGGCGGTGAAACGTATAAGACACTCGACAAGTATCTGCAATCACACGGCTTTAAGCGTTCGACAAAACTTTCCGCAATTAGAAAAGGATCTATTGTCCTTGTCAAACATGAAGGAAAGAATTCTGTATCGCACGCCTTCATCGCGCTGTCGTTCGTACAGTCAACTCTGCTGACGTCACGCTATGACGCTGGTACTCAGCAGAGGATCGAAACGGATCAGCCATTGAAGAACGTCAAGTGGACTTACAAGAAGGATGATGTGATTGTCTACAATCTTCCCTCTTCTGCTTCTGCATGGACGCCGTGTCAGGCTGATTATAAGGCCGGGCTTCTCAGGATATTTGAGACGCCATCATCAACTGCCAGGGTTCTTCGCAGAATTCCGTACGGCGGAAAGATGGAGACAGACGGTAAGACATCGGGCATCTTCATCCATGTCAGAAACGGAAACGTCGAGGGATGGGCGAAAGAACGCTACGTGAAACGCTAGGGTCCTCTGTGAGCGGGTTTCTGCTCTCGAAGGTATCCATATACACCTGAATACTGAAAAGCCCGTACAGGGCATCTGGAGTCACTCAGTCGGGTGGCTCCTTTTTTGTTACGGAGGAATATATGACTGATTTGAATGAACTTCTGAAGTATGGTATACTATCAGAAGAGGAAATCCACAAACAATTAAAAATGAAGAAAACTGAATCAATGCTTAAGGAGCATCCTCATCCGATCACGCAGCTCTCGAACGGTCGATGGCAGACTTACTACGACGATCCTGTAACTGGCAAGAAGATTGAAGTTAAACTTGCTACCAGGGATAAGGTTATAGACCGGCTGTACGACTTGTATTACAAGAAGAGTTACACGTTTGAACAACTCTTCCCAGAATGGCTTGAGTACAAGAGAAGCATCACGGCAAGTCCTAACACGATCACGAGGCATCAGCAGCATTACAACAAGTATCTCTCTGGCAGATCGGTCGTTACGAAAGATATCCGTCACATCAAGAAGACGGAGCTCAACTCATTCTGCAACTCACTGGTCAAGGATTTCGCCCTATCCTCCAAGGAGTGGATGAACGTCAAGACGGTGATTAACGGAGTGTTCGACTATGCTGTCGACAAAGAGATTCTGGGATTCAATCCGATGTCTCATGTGAAGATCACGGTCAAGTACCGGCAGGTCAACCGCAAGCCGTCTTCGACACAGTGCTTCAACACGAACGAACTGGCGGATTTTAAGTCGTACATGTACGGGAAATATGCGGAGACGAAGGATTCCAGTTTCGCATCTTCCATCGTGCAGATGCTGACTGGACTCAGGATCGGGGAGCTTGCCGTGATTAAGTGGGCAGATGTGGACTACGAAGCGCATCAGCTTCATGTGGTAAGAGAAGAAACAAAGGTATTTGATACTGGCGAATTCGAAGTCGTACCGCACACGAAGGGCAATCGTGACCGCTTCGTCGTACTTGTTCCGGAGGTAGAATCTCTGCTGAAAGAAGTGTACGCAAATGAAAAACGTCACGGGGAATATGTCTTCACCCGTGACGGTGAGCGCCTTACCGCTAGGCAGCTCGCATATGTGTATAAAAAATATGCACGTAATACAAAGTCCGACTTCAAGAGTTCACACAAGGCTAGGAAGACCTACGCCAGTATGCTCCAGAAAGCCGGTGTTCCCATCGAAGTGATCCGTGAAATGCTCGGTCACAAGGATCTGGCGACTACTTTCGCGTATCTGTTCAGCACAGAAACGCCGGAAGAAACCTACGACAGCGTCGTGACGGCCATGTCTTAAACTGTCTTTTGCCAGGAATGGCAACAAACCCTTGTTTTCTCGCATAAAAATAATGCGGAAGACGGGACTTGAACTTTTACACAACGTTGAAACCCTTGTATTATAAGGGATTTAGACGACGAATTTCAAGTGTCTTTAAAGTGTCTTTGAAGAAAGGAGAAGTGGATTTCCTCCATTCAAATCAAACAGGGCGAAAGGATTCATTCCTCTCGCCCTTTTTCGTGTATTCGTCTGTAATTATCCCATTCATTCATGGCATCGAAGCTACCGCCATCCTTCAAGAATTGTTCAAACAGCGGGTTAAGGGTGTACATCGCAAGTGCACCATCATATGGGTCGACACTCAGATAATCGTTTCTGCATTCCTTAATTCCTTCTTCGTCAAAGGTCATCCCCATCTTAGTACCGTCTTTGCATTTAGCTTTTACTTTGAGTTTCACTGCATCCTTCGGCACCCATATAACGGTCGCCATCTGAGATCCTTCATATTTTATACGGTTCCCCATCCGTCTCCCCCATCGTTACTCAATGCAATATATATGATTATCAATGCTATTAGAATAGAACAGATTATATATGATTGTACCATATTATTATCCTCAAACGGCCGTGCGGAGCCTCTCACTCCTGCAGCACCTCTGCGTGGATGTCAGTATCTTTTTAACGTGGTACGATCCCACTTGTTCCACCGTACGGAGGCAGATTATTGTCTTCACCGCGTTTATCTTTCGCCAACGACCACGGTTGTTATTATTTTTCCTTTTCAAATCCAAGGTTAATTAGTGTCTTGAAAAATTCACTGTCGAGTTTATCAGCGCAGTTCATACACAAACATTTTCTCAATATCATGCTATAATTTCTACGGGTTTTTACTCTTTGTATATATTCACCATACTTAAAATATTCTCCATCATATGTTTCGCCAGATTCTCCTAAGTATTTACCACATTCGTCGCAGTAAAATTCGCGCATATTTTTGATCGTTAACCTTCCAACCCAACGTATTTTTTCCATATGGTTATCCTACTGGCTGAGCCTCGACCACATCATCACCCAAGTTACCGATGTCGACAATCGTTGCTCCTGACCCAGATACCGCCGGCAGCTTGCCATCCCACTGAGAAATCTTATTATTCTCAATGAGCTCAGGAGTCAAAGATTCCGCGATCATTCTGTTAGCTTCAGCTTCTGCTTCTGCCTTAATCTTGGTGGCGTTCGCATGGCCCTCTGCTTTAATCTTAGCCTGTTCAGCATTAATGATAGCCGTCTCTTTATCCTGTTCTGCTTTAATCAGTGCAACTTCTTTATCTTTATTAGCCTGGACATTCGCTGTCTTCTGCTCGATTCTCGCAAGTTCAAGCTCCTGCTGCGCGGTAACTTTGCGCTGCACCGCCTCTCTTGTATCTTGGTCGGCGTCAATATTGATTAATGATACATTGTCTACGATGATACCATATGGTTCAAATTTGCTTCTGATGTAATCAGATACTTCTGTGTTTAACTTCGCACGCTCTTCGCCGAGGATTTCAGTCACCGGATATTTTGCCGTGATTTCTTTCGTCCATGAGATAATGTTAGGTTTGATGAACGTATCTCTCACTTCTGTACCAGAACGTCCTTTAAACCGTGTGAACAGATCCGTCACTTTGTCGACATCGTATCTATAAGTAAATGTGAGATCCACGGTCAGCCCTTTGCCATCAGATGTAGGAACTTCGAAACTGTCGTCATTTTTTGAATCACCATCTTCGCCAGATGTAAGATACGATTGCTCAATCCCGATGCTGTATAAGATCACATCTTTCGTAGGTGGTACAACATGCCATCCTTGTGTCAGTACTTCGTCTGATACGCCGCCATTCATCGAATAGATGATGCCGACCTGTCCTGCCGGGACCTTCTTCATGCACATCAGTAATATCACTATTACAATGAAAATCAAAGCACCAACCACTATTGCACCTATCTTACCATTCTTTTTCATCCGTTTCGTCCTCTTCCTTCTCATTAATCAATTCTTTTGTATCTCCTAGTATTTTATCTATCAACATTCCTATCCAAGGGAATGTAATTGCGAAGATAAACCACAGTAAAATTCCCGCGCAAATTATTAAAAATATAAGTATTGGATTCATATTTGACTACCGTTTTAAAAACAAAGCCCAAGTCTCTCTTTTATATTGTCGCGACTTGTCTTTTCTGATACCTTTTTAGTTTGTTTCTTCGGCTGCGTCTTTGTCTTTTTATCCTTTGCCTTCGGATGATAAATCCACTTGTCGAGGTCGGAGTAGAATTTAATGTTGTTGTTGTAGTATTTCTTGAGTACACAAAGCAGGAACCCAACTCTCTCATCGAATCTATCCTCCTTATCACATTTGACAACCGTCTTATCTCCATCAGACCATTTAACAATTGTAGCCGGAGCGTTGAAAATTACATCCACTATTTCGAGATCATCGTTATCAGAATATAAATGATCTAAGAAAGTCTTTGCGGCCGCCTCCGGATCATTATTCCCATAACAAGCATCTATGAAAAGCTCTGCCGCTGACGGGTTATAGGTTTTTAAGATAATTGGTGGTTGTGGCCATCCACCATGTGAACTCCATGTTTTATCTAACATCTTGTAAAGATCACTCCTCATCATATATTACTCTCCTTCAGTAAAACACAGTTCCATAAAATGTGGAAACCCTTTAACCTGTTCGCAGAATCGTTTCCACTCAGGTAGGCGATGATTCTCTCTCTGCATCACCATTGTTTTCAACTGCCTATAGTTTGTAGTCATTCGCGCCGTCAACCTAAAGCCAGCAGGATTGCTATATAAAATCTCAAGATAAATCTCGTTCTTTAGTTCAGGATCCGACTCCAGATTATAAGCAAGGACTTTATCTTTCATGATGTCAATGATACGCGGATCTACATATTCACTATATTGCTTGTCAAGATCGAATTTCGTTATTTTATGCTGTTGACTCTGGCTTGAAATAAATTCAAACCAGTGATATCTCTGAGCCTCAGTCCACGCTTTGACTGTAAATGTCAAGTCGAATTGAGCAATAATACCATTCAGAAAGTTATCATGTCCTGTACCTGGCTTCGCAGATCCGAGCTTCTTAACAGTGTCTGTGAGTTCACAGTTAAGCGAACTCACATCAACACTCATAGGATATTTACTGGCTTTGATTGAATCTGCAAGGCCGTAAATCTTTACGTTACTAATTACATCAGTCATTGTTCAGCATATCCGTTTCTTGTTTTGTAGTGATCACCATGTTGATATCTTTATCCTTGAAGTTATTAAAGAGATCTGCCACAGTGATAGTCTGCTCTGAGTCACCGTTAAGATATGTGACGGCTGTTCCCGCAGTGTTAACAGTTCCTTTAAGTCTTACTGTATCAGATGTTGCTCTTTTATATTTATAATTTACTGCCATAAGTATCTCCTCTCGTCATTAAATACATAGTCGGTTCTTTGATTTCAAAGCCACATTTTTCATAAACATGGATCGCCTTCTTGTTGTCTGCATTAACCCATAGACAATCCAACCCATATTCGTTGCACAGATCTTCTACGATCTTTGTACCATATCCTTTATCCTGATACGGCTCATAGATATTCAATCTACTAAGCATTTTGCCGTTAATGTCGACCTCAACCTCCCCTATCTTTACTCCATCAACGAACAATTCTATCTCCTGGTACAACTCATTCTTTCTGTACTCAATCATTTGAATAACTCCCCTATTGCTCTTGGCTCATATTTTTGATGGCCTATTCTCATTAAGAACCCTTTCGATTTTGCGTCGAATTCTTGACTCTTATTTATCATGTTTTTGAGATAATATATCTCGTCTTTGATCTTTCTACGCTTCACCAGTCTCTCACGAAGCATCACATATGCGTTATATCCACGGTATGCATCCAATTTCGACATTTCAATATAATGGTTGATATCAGTTATTTCCAAATCGACTTTACTTAATTCTTCATAAGAAGAAGCAAGTTTTGATTTCATATCCCCATAAATTGAATTGATACGATCTGAAAATTCTGCGACGGAACTACAGTAATTATCGGTCTCAATTATCTCTCTTGTATTTGTAATCCCTTTGTACCTTTTATTCCTATTCATCTTTGATCGCTGTCGTTTTTCACCCATGATATTTCAGCAAGTATTCGTTCGACACGGCCTTGAAAGAATCACTGCCATCCTTCGCCCGGAACACAACGCCTTCTCTCATGCCACCGTCTATCTGCGATGATTCTGATCCCGCATACTCAAGGATTTCATCGATTGTATCAGGAAGCATGTAGTTCGAATCGACAATCGGCACGCACGGGATTCCGCATCTGTCTCGCAGAATCTCTTCCATCTCTTCAGTTCCGTATCTGCCATTCTCAGAAGTGATAAGATTGAACGCAGCGAAGTCAATATCTTTCATGCCGTAATCGCGCTTCTGGATTTTGTGCCCGTAAATCTCGCCCTGAATTGTGATCCAATCTACGTCTAGTAAGTCCATCAGAACAGACAGAACAGCTCTCATGTTATAGATCTTTTCAATTTCCCAGTACACGTTGGTGTCGTACCAGTTGTCTTGATCAGGAGTTTCCTGGACTACATTGCGACTGCAGACATAGAATTCATCTTTGCCGAAAAGACCGCGACCGCGTTTGAGTGCATACGAGGCACTGCAGCCGTCCAGCTTCTCACTGGCGACCCAAGGACCTTTATTATCAAGGATCCATGGGATGTTCTGGCACCTTGGTTCGTCTGTCTTAATTACCCATTCAGGCCACCCGCGCCTCTTGTCACTCTTTCTGCCGAAGAGCGCAAACATGACCTTCTTACTCCACGGCCTTTTCATCATCCATCTAGCCCAACGATGTTTGAAAAGTTTCGGATTTCTACGAGCCATCTGCTTATATTTATCAGCGCTCGGGCGCTTTCTGTAGTTGTCTTCCGGTGTGCTGTATCTAATATGAAGTTTCTCTGTAAGCCCGTCGCCTTCTCGTACTGAATTTGCAGGGATATTTAAGTCGTCAAGCGACATGAGCAGCCCCTGAGACAGGACGGTTCCTTTGAAATATTTCTGAGTCTTAATCTTGTAGTGATTCTTCTCAAGGAACGTAAACGGCTCTTCATGCGGACACTCGGAATCGATCTCAATGTATACGGCCAGATCTCCGACCTTGAACTGCCCCTTACGAACCATCACTTTCCATCCTAATACTGTCGCCAGTTCAACTCTATCAGCACCAGGAATCGGCTGAATATCTACTATCTTCTCTACGTGTGCTAACTCACGTTCCACATTATTATCCTCCCAAATTTTTCTTCATATATAATCAGACCTCTTTCCGACCCAGATCGTCGACGACTGTCTGTAACTTGGAATGAATTGGATAGAAGCAATCATCCTTCTCAACTCCCCTGAAGAAGGCATAGCTCTGATAAATCGGATCCGGCTCCGCTTTGAATCTGTAGCAATTATCTTTTACGCTACATTTGCTATTCTTGCACATTGTAATGTCTGGCATCACTGTTCCTCTTCGGTATATAAGTAATCCGTAATCGCGTTTCTGAATGCGATCCAGCGCTCCTGATCGTCGGTTATGATTGTTGCATCGATGTTCGGCATGGAACAAATACCACACATTCCGAGAATGCTTTTGCCGTCGATGATATAGCGACCAGCTTTCACATCAATATCTTCCTTGAATGTTGTGCAGATATTGACGAAGTGAATGACTTTATCTATGTCGTTGTTGAATGTTATTCTCATTACTGAACTCCTTCGAAATGATAAAGGGTGGATTAAATCCACCCATATTCATCAGGGGAACTCACCTAACGGGACTCCAAGACTACTGTTCTTCAACCATGTAAATGCATATCCGAGTGCGTTCTCGTTCTTGTTGCAAAGCAGATCCGTGAAAATAACATCGTGTGCGGTGTTATTGATAATCACGAGAGCCGCTCTCTTCTTGGCGTTCGGTGTAACAGGTGTAACTTCTGCCGCAAAAATAAGGTTTATACCATTTACGACCTGGCTACCAAGATAAGCGAACGGCTCAACATTTGATCCGACGAAACCATCGAAGGCTTCATCCCATGCCGCCTTTGCGTCATCCGGAATGTCAGTAGTGGGATCGACTACAATTCCTCCGAGTTCTCCACCACTTTCTACGACACGTTCGATGCCTACAAGAGCAGCTTCCATATCACCTGGCTTCTCATTGAAAACAATCAGAACAATATTCTCTGTATCCTTGCCCGTAAGAACTGTCTGCTTTGCAAGCACAGCGTGATTCGTTCCATTTACAACCTGATGACCAATATATGCAATGGGCTCATATTCAGCCCCAACAAGAGTTTCATTAATCTTCGCAAATGCCGTGGCAACCTTCTGCGGCATGCCGTTTGTATTGATATTTACTTCCCAATTACCTAACATAGTTTCTCCTTTGTAATCAGATTTACTATTTGCTACAACCTATTTCCCGGGATAGGTAGTGCCGGCGGAGGAATTCGAACCCTCATGGATTTTCGATCCGAAGGATTAATTAACCTGCGATCTGAATCTCACTCGTGGTAGGATTGTAAGCTAATTAAGTCCGTTGCGTCTGGCCAATTCCGCCACACCGGCTTATATTGCGGATAACTGGGTCGTCCGGGGTAGACGTGTTATCCGCGTAATCCCCTTGCGGTTCAGGCTGTTCCGAGTGCCGCCAATTATATGCCCAGTGTGCTATTTTTTAAGGTGGTTTCGGTTCCACCACTTCAGGCAAAGATTGATCGCGCAAAGCGTGAAATCTTTTCGTGTTGCTGACGAAAAGATTAACTGGGGATCTGCGAATCGAACGCAGGATGTAGCAGTCAAAGTGCTATGCCTTAACCACTTGGCGAATCCCCAAAGAAAGGAGCTGACCCTAACATCTCTCACGCCTAGGTCAGCACGGTTAATACCAGGCGATGTGTTATTCCCGTGCCAAAAATAAAGGATTATGAAACAGAGTGTGCTATTACGCCAAAGCATCCACGCCGACATATCTTGGGGAATATATAGGTATATTACATGTCGGTACTATCCTATATACCATGGTCGTGCCAAACCACACACCCAAGTTGTGAGATCCATACCGTTAAGCGATGCCTTTCGCATAGGTACGTACAATGTACTTATCGGTCATGCCTGTAAATCATGTCCTGTCATCCCACACACGGAATTCGCATGAAACGATTCCGTCCATCGCGATGCACTCTTTAGATGATGGCTGCTTCTAAGCCTACATCCTCTATTTCAAACCGGAACGGCAGGAATCGAACCTGCATTCAAGCCATCAGCAATGTACCTGTTCTGCCATTAAACTACGTTCCGAAATGCCTGTCTTTCCAGGCTGCCAGACCCTTTGCCTACCTAGACATTTCACGGATTCGAACCGCACCTCGTCTTTACCAAAACTCGGTCAGCGAGCAGAATCGAACTGCATTTATTATGCGGGTGAAGATTTGCACCTCACATGAAGATGATTTTTTTCAATGCAGGGTTATCGCAATGGTCGTGTTAGCTCTTAATCTTAACGAGCTGTTCCTACTCGCAAGTCATCTTCTCCCTGTTGACCCCGTCTACCTATTCCGCCACCGCATAACATTTATTTTCAAACGCTACCTGTTCAAAATTGCTATCATAGCAGCTCCATATAAGCCTCGGCGTAAACCAACATCCAACCGCACAGAATTGCACAGGAGATTTTCGTATTATTTACTACCTATTGTGTATTGTATACTGCTTATATAAAATTTACTGCTTATTGCTTACACTACCTACTGAATACTAGCTACTGTCTACTACTTAAATCATCGACGCTGACAATTTTTAAATGTATTATAGGCACATTTAATATTTTGTCTGCATAACTTTTATTTGTATATATTTCCTTGTTAGAGCAGATTTTTTATAGTTTTACATCTCTCAACCTGCAAAACTAGAGATGGGATGTTGAAGTGAGACTTTCGCTATGATAGCAATAATGTTATTAGTTTCAGTATTCGATTGTTATATCATGAGTTGCATTTGCGATCTGAATCGCTGTGTCAACACCGGCTTCGAACTTTGCAATTTCCTCTTCCAGATCTTTGATCTTGTCTCTGATCTTCAGCGGATCAATCAGTTCGTACTGATTTTTCTCGCGGTATGCTTCGAGGAACTTCAGGTACTCAGCCTTGTCAGATTTCGCGTCACCCTCGAAACTCTGCTTCGCATGTTTCTCCGCAGCATCATCGAGTTTCTGACCGTTCTCGTTCTTAACTTTGTTCTCACCATCCCTAAGAGCCTTAACCAGAACGTCGAGCACAATCTTTTTCTCATTAATGCCGTAGTTCTTCATGTAGATCGCAGATGCTACGCTCATTTCTTTTCCGGCAATATTGACTTTTGTTCCGGCGTTAAATTCATTAATCGCTTCTTTCATTGCGTTATAGCGATTAATGAGAGTCGTAATTGAGTCATAATTGACCTTCGCCATACGATCAAATTCCTCTTTGGTGATACCATTTACCTTCTTTGCAGTGACCCTATTGGCCGCCACAGGTGTAAAGTTTATAAGGGATTTGGCGATTCTGTCTTCCTGGATCTTGAGTTGACCAATCGCTTCAATGACTTTCATTGTCTCCTGCATTGTGTTCCTCCTATTTTTGATCTAGTATTCTGTCTTTGTGACTATACTGAGTATAGCACCATTGATTCATGTTGTCAACTCTAGTATTACGTTTTTGTAAATTATTTTCCGGTCGATCCAAAGCCACCAGATCCGCGCCCAGTGAGATCAAGTTCGTCCACCTCTTCGAAATGTACATTATGATATGGAAGCAATACCATCTGCGCGACACGCTCACACTGCCCGATGTCATACGGCTTGTCTGAGTCGTTGTGGAGGGGGACCATAACTTCGCCAAGGTAGTCGCAGTCTACCACTCCAACACAATTTGCAGGTCTGACCCCGTGTTTAGTCGAGAGTCCGCTTCTAGCAAAGATCGCGCCGAAGTAACCTGCTGGCAGTTGCATCGCAAAGCCTGTATGAATCAGCGCTGTCTCACCTGGTTGCAGCAGGTAATCGTGAGCTGCATACAGGTCGAATCCTGCTGAGTATTCAGATCCTCTGGTAGGGATCGTTCCATCGGGTGAAAGTCTTTTGAGTTTTACGTTCAGATCACACATCTTTCCAAAACCTTTCTGTAATATCTTTGTGAATATGGCTAATCTTATACATCCTCTGGTTCGTCGTCTTGCTGTCCAGACCGCCGAGCTCTTCCACGTAATGGCCGACCTTCAGATAATCCACTGCATCCCAGATGGATTTGGGAGGATTATCGTCGCCTGTATACATTGCGATCTTTAATCCTGGGTAAAGAAATCTGAGCTTGTCAATCAACGAAAGTATCTCGCCACGTTCGTGATCTCCACCCATGAACAACACACAGCTGATCTCATCTCTATGCTCGTCGATTATGTCATAGATGTCATCGTCTAATACACGGCCGGCATCTTCCCATAAGTTCTTTGAATGGCACCCTTCGCACCGCCACGGGCATCCAGTGATGTTGAAAGCCAGCGAAATTTCGTCCGGCACTTCCTGTAATACTATTGAATATCCATCATACTTCAGCATTTGCGTAATACCTCCTCGTAAACTGATTGTTTGACGCCAGTTCAACTCCAAGTATCTCATCGTATACTGGCTCGCTATTTGGAATATATCTTCCGAATTTGATAATAATATTGTTAAATTTGCGAAGAATCATCACCTTATCATCTATCTCGTCTGGGTAATATCCGGAGTAAATAACAATTGGATCCTGACAATCGTATTGATTTCGCAAAACAGAAACAAAACGCTTCAGCTCGTCAAACGAATCCAATGGTTCAAGCCCCTGACATACAACAGCCTCTGTAATTGGATTGTTGATATAGCGTTTACAGAGCTTGTTAATGTCGACAGTGATCGGTTTCTCATCTTTCAACGATTGATTCTGGCAGAGATCTTTGCCACATTTAAAAGAGCAAGTTGGAAACATTAATGTCATTGACGGGACCCTGTAGTTAACAAAGTCCTCGTCGATGATACCTTTAAGAGTAATTGTATTCATGAGAATATATCCTCTGATGTCAAATTAATTGGTTCCCATTTCCTCAGTTTGTATTCTTTTGACCGTTCCTTTGACCATGTTTTAACTGGTGTATAGAAGCCGACGATCCTCGTGTACTCAGTCGCTACTGGCTCTCCGCATACCGGGCAGATTTTACCATAGAAGGCATGATTGTGTTTACACGCTTGAATCTTAGTATTGAAGGCGAAGTATGTAACTCCACTATCAGCAATATAGTTCACCATCTTCCACGCTTTATCAAAACTATCAAATGGCGAGTCTATGTTTGCATGAAGAATTGAACCGCCATTACAGTATCCGTCAAACTCTGCTGCAATCCTGACTCTTTCCTGCAACGTGGTCTTAATTCCAAGAGGGATGAACTGATTGCCATACAGTGGCAGGTCATAAATCCTTGCTCTTGGATAGAAGAATTTATCCTTCTGCATCAGTTTCGCCGCAGCACTTTCGCCAGGAATTTGTTCAGTGTTAATTTGGTAATCACATCCGTAGCTCTCGATGAATTCGTCCGCGACTCTTCTCATTGTCTGGAATATCTTCTGCCCGAATATAGATGCTTTCTCGGTATAGTAAGTGTTACCAAATTCATCTACTTTGATATATTTGAATTTCTTCATTGTCTCGTATATGCCGAGGAACCCTATAGTATTGTAGAGGAACTCGAAACCTATAAGACCGTATGTGAAGTTTGGTAGAATACCCTTATCAACATTACGCTTAATAATATGCCGGACTGCATCGAGAGCGCACAAGCAGACATATGTGCGATCTTCCAACTCTTTCAGATACTCTTCTTCAGTCTTTGTGTCGAGTGCTATTCTTGCCAAATTAATGGTATTAACTTTTACAGATCCTACTTTCAGAGCCGTCCCGCCAATGCTGTTGAAATACCCAAGTTCTCGTATATCAGACTTTAATCTGCAATTGTGTGTCATTATTCCATTTGGTAACGTAAAATACGGATCTGTTTCATCACTCATTTCAAAACAATATACATAGTCGTCATCACTCTCATATTCTTCTATGTTTTTAATCTTAAAAAATATTGAATTATTACGCTTTATATATATACCACTTTGATTTCGTCTGTTACACCTCTCATACCATCTTATACAATATACAGGGTAATTCCTATTAAATGCTTCGCCCCTGATAATAACTTCACCATCACCTGTTCTGTCAGACACATCAATGATACTCTGAAGCCCAAGTGTTGTTATAAGAGCTTCCATATCATAGATAAGACCAGGCGATGTCGAGTAAATTCGATTGCTATTTCCGCCGTCGGTTAAATAATAACCATCTAAAACTCCCTGTCGAAACTCATATGACTGGAGAAGACAATCGAGGTTTAATCTTTTCTCAAATGAATATCTACCAGAGACAAATTTTCTAATAAATAAACCGACTTTGTTGCTACAAATTAACAGAGGATATACATTATTGAATGGCGTATTCAATGAAAACGCTTTTGATTCGCCGATGTCTTTAAGTGCAACTTTTAAAATATGTTTTGATACGTTATATTTTTCTTCGTTAAGAGATAAAGATACTACAATCGAATTACTGGTATCAGTATTATCGTTATACATAGAGCCATCTCCAAGGTACATACCAACTAAATATCCCTGTTCGTATGTAAGCGACTCATCTACCTCTCTGACAGAATATAATGGAACATTGTTGAACATTAAATAATCATCTGTTGTTAATTGATCAGTAGCTACTTCACCTCTATGAGTTAAATTAATGTGATTGTCAGTGACAAGTATCTCTTTATTATTTACAGTAGTAACTTTATATAGCTTTCGTTTTGGAAGTCTAATAATCTTCCCCTTCGTCCATCCGCCATTATTAAACACTGTAAAATTACGCTTAGTTTCGTTATATGGCGCTTCATACAATTCTTTGAACGTCATAAAATTCACGCCGTCTGAAGACTTAGTAAGCGTCATTTGTGAACCATCGAAACAACAATTACTTAAGCTATTAACGCTTGAATCGACAAATAGATTCGAGTCAGACCATTTCATATTATGTTTGATCGCCCACTTTGCAAATTCTTCATCGACAAATTTGCCATCCTGTCGTAGTAAAGAAATGGTACTGACCGGGAAAGTGAACATATTGTCACTTCTAATTTCAGACATGACTTCCATATACCACTTCTGAAACTCAATTATCTCATCTTCATAGTCAATCATGAACGTCCCATCTGGGAACATCGCTCCTCCAAAGAGCGCTTCGAAATAAGGTCTGTCAAACACTGAACTGTTAGTGAAGGCAGATTGACTTCCATCGCGGACGTAGGGCTGGTTAACTGCAAAAATAAAACGCTGAAAATTCTGGCGAGCGTAATACTTTTCATTGCCACTACTTCTTACGCCCATATAGTCTGCATCAACATCTTTCTTCCAGAAATAAAACATGTACGGTATTATATTAGGTAAGCCAACTGCACCACTTGTTCGATTACACGCAAAGCTGACAAACTCCTTAACAAAATCTACGAATGTGGTCAAGTGTTTTGCAGGTAAAGCGTTCTGCCCATCTATAAAATAAAGCCCCTTCTCAGCCAGATCCTTCAGATCATATGCAAAACAGTATGACCTAAACGTACTTGAAGGAGCGTCATGCAAATAAAGATCCCCTATCCACTCCATTCTCAACCAGGCATTTGCTGTTTTAAAACCAAACTTCTTCGAAATTTCATAATAGATTTTATTGAATGCAAGCAGCTTAGAGTGCGGTTTAGGCATTTCACGCTCAAGGGTCACAATATCTTTATGACTTACATTAGAATTGCCATCAATACTTGAATCTGCCACCACCTGTTCGTCAACAAAATTGTCAATAAAATCAGTATAACTTAATTGATTGTCATCAAAACCGTTCAGTCTAGCTATATCTGTTCCGAATTCTGTTTGAAGTTTATTGTATTGAGAAACGAAGTTCTTAACTAGCTTAATGTTTATCTCCATCCTTATAACCTCTGGTTTACCCAATCAACGGCCAGCTTAAATTCCATCAGTTCGCCGTTCACTTCAAGAACCGGAGCCGTTACAAATCCCTTCTTAATTAACTGGGACACATCAGTTTCTTTTGTATAAGCAACACCCGCACTGTCGAGCTTTGCTTCTAATACATTGCATTTTGGACACCCCGTCGTATACAAAATTACCTTATCTTCCATTTTTATCCTCCTCCAAAATCCAGTACTTAAATCCATTATGCCCAGGCCAACAGTCGTTGTACGCAACGCACATAGCGCATTCAACCGTTATGTCGCACAGAAATCTTGCCAACTCTTCGTCGGACATCTGACGTATCTGATCCGCATGTGACATGCATTCTCCTTTCTATAATCTAGTATTGCTTCGTTATAAAGAATTTTTAAGGCCCAGAAAACTGGGCCATTCGTTTACTGCTGCTTGAATGTCACTGACATGACAAGCCCGTCGGCGTATACAATATAGTAATTCTCGCTTCCATCGTAATACGTTCTAGATGTTATCTCATCTATGTTTTTGTATCCGATCATAGCTCTATTCCTCCGATCCATCAGCTCTGCCCCGACTTCTGCAGAACGGATCTTCGGGTTTATTATCCTGGTGGTGCTCATCGACACGTTCTTTTTACTCTGCAAAGAGATGTCGACGACGCCTTTAAATTGACCATTATCAAGTAACTGTTTGATCTCTGCGATCTTCCTCACTCTGTTCACCACCTTCTCGTTAAAATCGAACATATGTTCGTGTGTTCGTATTATAACATGAATGAGGAGAAGCTTCAATTACGAGTTGGAAAAATTTCTATACCGTGCTTTCAGCGCAATGACATACGGTTCAAGAGTTTCAGAAATCTTAGCATAAGGCATATTGAATTGATAATCTTCTATCAATTTGATGACTTTATTTACTTCTGTCTGAGATTTTCTGCCGCCTCTCAGCAAATAAGCTGCGGTATCTTCACCTACTTCGCCACACATATATTCGAGGAAACCCTCGTAATATAATATGTAGCGATCCATCTGTGATCCAATTTCCTCCTGAATGCCTTTGAGTATTACAGTCACACTCTGTATAATGGCCTTACGTTTATTAGAGGATGTGGCGACCTTTATAATACTCCCCTCTGTAGCTGGATGTACTGGATAATCTCTGTAGCCACTCATACTTCTTGTATGTCTGGAACTGAATACGTACACATCTTCCAAATCGCGGTACGCGTTTGCCAACTTTTGGCTGACTTTTCTTATGCCTCTTGGCGTCATAATAGTTCTGTCATTATAATTAAAGTCAGACCTCTTTAATTCAATAAGTTCATTTGAATCTGAAGCAACTCCTTCGTAATAAGACAGCATAACCGCGGCAACTAATGCTTTATTATTATCTGGCTGTCTTTCTATCATCTGTTCGATGTCAGCCCTTTTATAATACGGCATTACGATGACCGAGTTCTCAACGACTCTCTTGGCAAAATCAGTTGGTCTTACAGACGCAGCAGGATTCAGCATGATGATCTCTCGCTCCTGCAGATACCTGTAAAAGCCGTCCGTGATTTCATACATCTTGACGATTGTTCTGTACTTAAATAGCTTTTCTCCTGTCAAATTGACAAAGAAGTCGTACAGATCTACCTCGGTGAAATCAGAGAGCAGCTTGCCAGTTTTGTCGAAGTAGTCAGACGCTCTCGTTACCAAAAGTGATTGTTTTTGATAATTCGCGTCGCCTTCTTTTGCTATAAAATCTTCAACCAGGGTTAAATATTCTTGCTTTGTCATAGGCATCTCCTTTCTATAGTCCAATTATACTCTATTATTTTAGAGCAGTCAATTACAGGAAACGCCCCTTATCTCCCCCTTATTTACTGCATTTTCTGATAATTCTACCTCCTTTCTAAGTAATATTGTACTCTAGTATTTCGGTTTTGTCAATCATTTTTCGTGGGCTGAAATTGTCATAACGCTCCTCTTTATATTTTTTGATTTATTGAAGGCATATTACTCACAAAATCCAATACGCTCTCTGCGGAAATGGAATGCATACCGTTTGTTTTAACACCATGTTCAATAACTCTTCTCAGGCGTTCCTGGATCTCTTTACGACTCACCGCATCTTCAAGTATCTCCAGAGAAGTGATGGCCATACGCATTGCTTCATCGTATTTTGCGGCGATAAAACTAGTGTCTTTACACTGTTCACCCGTATATGGCGAATCACCATCGTCAAGTAAACATTTCAATATTTTAATTGCCTCGTCAATTGTCATTGTTTGCCGTTCTTTCTCATTGTATGTCATGTTTATTCTTGTTCACTTCTCATTCCAGTAGTTATCCTATGCCACAGGCCTTTGTGCCATACCTCTGCTTTTCCGATCTCCACAGATATCTCGGCAAAGAATCTGTTTACTGGAATCGGCCTATCTGGGCGATATCCGATGAAATATATCATGATCAAATCGTTCTTTGATAATGCGTTCTGTAGGGTCTTAATCTTCAGCGATAAATCTGCTTCGTCCTTAGCTCTCAAGACATACTTACCACCTTCTGGTGGGATATTATCAACTACTGGAAAACCCAGATCAAACGGAGTGCTACTCATCCTGTTTACCTCTCATATCCGCAGAACAATTAGGGCAGAAGTTCATTTCAACATCTCCACAATCAATTTCAAGGTACGCTCCGCATTCAGAACATTTATACCCATATTGATAATTATCAAGCCACCGCCCAGTCTTCCGCTTCGGCGTGACGGATGGCACAGTGTCGAGTGCTTCTCTGATTTCTGTACCATTCAGTTCCCAAGTTTCACCAAGTCTGTATCTACGTGAGCGTTGTCCTTTTTCTATCATTGCTTCATAAACAGCTTCTCTACTCACCGCATCCTCGCACGGTTCTGGTTCTCCACGCAATTCGACTACAAGTGCATAAAGCCGATGGATTCCAATTTTCTCAGCGAGATAATAAACATCTGCCCTCGGATCATCACACGGTTCAAGCTGTGCATCTTTTCTCCCTTGTTCATACGCTTTCATTAACAAATCCGCATAAAAGTCAAACGCATAATTATATGTATTCCAGTCTATAACTCCGCAAGAATTTAACCCGTTCAAATAATCGGCCGACTCTGACTTTATCTTTTCTATTTCTGACGCTGTTTCAACTATCCCCCAACTCATCGGTTCTCCTTTCTGCTCTGTATGGCTCTGGCTCCGGCATCCACGCAATGACATTCAAAATTTTACAGTAGCCATATTCAGAACTAAGATAATACCACCCGGATTCGCCACGATTGCCGAAGAAATCCTCTTCATCAACATTGAATAAGTCTGTCGAATATGTCCCCCTGTCAACTAAAAAATTATTTGAACACCTGACAGATACCAGACAATTTTCACCGTCTTCCGGCATCCTCTCACTGACAGGTATCCACCGCTGTTCAGGCTGTGCGGATGGCAGTTTATTCAGTAAATCAACGATACTCTTTGTATCCATATAACCATAAGCACCATCCGTATTTGACTCTTTTAGCACTGCATCAATCGCCGTATCTAAATCAATCAACCTACTCATCAGTTCTCCTTACCACAAAAGTGCAATAATCATCAGGTCTCCTCCATCTATCTCCGTCCAGTTCACAGGTGTACCACTGCTCTTGTGGTATGCGATTATCTGCGAAGTAATAATGTTTGCAGTCTCCGCACCGCATGATTTCAGGCTGTACGGATGGCAGATTTGCGATAGCAGATACAGCATCTTCAGGGTCAAGTAATGCTGTCATCGGTGGTTGTGCCCCACCATAAAATCCACCATCATCTGCCCACCATGTAGGCAATCCCTTCAGCGCATCAATCGCCGCCTGTCTGCTGATCGTGTCACTGACATTTGTGTCGGGAACATCCTGTGCACGAACTGCGGAGATCGCCATGTCAAACGCTTCGTTGATTGGCTGAATGGTTGACTCTAACCACGATTTATCATCTAATAAAATCTTTCTTACTTGATCCAAAAAGTAAATTACTTCTTTTTTCGTCATCGCTCGCACTCCTGTCATTGGCAACTTGTCCACGACTGGGACAAAAATTTCTGCGACATATTTTTTCTTCTCCTTAGTTCCTGCAACTCTCTTAGCCATTCCGCAAGTTGCCTGTGTTCATCAGCGCATTTCTTACATTCGACATATACACCTTCAGCATATTTTCGATCTGGATGAGTTTCCAATTTTGAAACTCGATAGAATTCCTTCGCAGCATCATCGCTTTCTTTCGCTACTTCCTCACAATGCTTAATTGCAGATTCTAAATCTAACACCATTACACCACCTTTCTAAAGTGATAACCTCTTGCATTCTCGCTTAAACCACTTAATACATTTTGAATTGACGTTCTTAATATTCCCATATCTTCCGATGCCTGTTTGATACTTTCGTAAACAATTTTTGTTTCAATACATTCAATGGATTTTTTATTACTTCCTTCTTTTCCTTTATGTGCATTGCTCATATTCTTCCGTCCTTGTTCCGATAATTTCTTGCCTTTTTTGTTTTTACTAACCTTTTCTCTGGACTCGTCAGACCAAACTCTATTGTGTGCGTGTTCAGCCATCTTTTTTCTTCGATTATCACTATCTAAAACATTCCAAGCATGATAATTATTCTCTTCTGAAGTACACCATTCTAAATTCTCGATTCTATTATCATCCTTAATTCCATTTATGTGATTTATATATGGCTTCCCTTCTGGGTTTGATATAAATGCTTCAGCTATCAATCTATGAATTTTATATAACTTTCTTTTTTGATGATGATATAAAGCACAAACCAAATATCCATATTTATCATGTTGCAGCTTTTTTAATTTACCTGTAATATCATTTCTTATTAATCCCGTATTTGATACACTATAGTTAGGAAAATCTTTTATCTTTTTCCACCTTATCGCTTCTTCCAGTTTCATCACTCGCCATCCTTATCTATCCATTCGCATTCAGCACTGTCTAACGCATCTTGCAATTCTTCTATAGCAGTTTCTGTTGTGATCATCCCTTTGTATTCTTTTAGATAAGTCCTAAACAGCCGCATAACTTCAGACGGATTAACGTAATACATCACTCGTTCTCCTGTTTTATAAAAATTTGTTCCCACATCCAATTCATACACACGAGCATCTGGTATTTAGGTATACTATTGTGATTCTCCATATCGATTACTGTACGGATAGCATCTCCTTTTTCTGCTATCGAATACCTACTATCAAATAGGTTTTTAAAAATCGCTACTGCTGTTCCTTTGTCCATCACTCGCTCTCCATATATCTAAACCCATCTTTTCTTCTTTTTCTGCGGCTTAGT